>ERZ826146.37-NODE-37-length-141783-cov-8.538045_pt1 | contig 141783 bp, 167 predicted proteins | sample MGYA00519857_ERZ826146 | MGnify/ENA primary metagenome ERZ826146 (study PRJEB31778, sample SAMEA3449222) | human gut metagenome | biome: human gut; feature: human-associated habitat; material: faeces | place: United Kingdom | collected 2010/2012 ...
AGACGTTTTGTGTTAGCCTGGGCTAACTTGGGCGGGGTTTCCGTATGCACCGTTTTTGGCTTGCCAAAAACGCACAAAAAACTGCGCGATTGCGTCCCGAATCCCAAAAGTGCAGGTTTTGTGTGCGTAGCCGATTGCGCGACATGTGGTTTGGCTATCGTGTATTATATCACTGTCGTGTTTCGCAAGTCTAGCGATTGGAGTTACCATGGATGCCCTCACTGTCCTCACCTGCGTTTACTTTGCCGTGTTCGCTATCGCCGCGTGGCGCACGTGGCACTATGCGGGCAAGTATGACAATGAAAGTTGGCCCCCCCTGCGCGAGGAATTCCGCAAGCGTATGACTGCGTGGGGTTGCGTCGCATGTTCGTTTTTCTTTGCGGCGGGGGTTGGCTATTGCCTTATATAATGGAACGCCCTCGCATGCCCGCCTACGTCGCTGTGGTGGCGTATGGCGGGCTTTCCCCGCCTACTGGCTATAGTTGCCCGCTATGGTATCTATGGCTAGTTAGAAAGGCGTACACGCTTGCATGCTTTCATGGTTGCCCTCGCACGTATCAATGCCACGTATCAGCGCCACGTGCCCAACATGGCGACGATCGCGGGGCAACTACTCAATGCGCTAGGCATCAACTGATATGGTGGGAGTGTTGAAAACTATGTGGAAAACTTTGAGTTTTCAACACTCCTCTATTAGTTTTCAACAAGTTTTCAACAATCTAGGTTTGAGTTTTCAACAATTTATGAGTTTTCAACACCCGATTGTTGAAAACTTTTCAACACTGTTGAAAACTTCTGTGAAAAACTTTAAAAATTGTTGAAAGTTTAACATAGTTGAAACAATTTATTGTTGAAAACTCTAAAAACGACTGTGGAAAACTGTGTGGAAAAAAGTTTTCAACAAACTTTCAACAAGTTTTCAACAATCCACCATACTAAAGCGTTGCAGGTAGATGCTATCAAAATGGGAGTTTTCCACACTTTCAACACCACCTACTACTACTATTAATAATATATATATAAAAGGTCTTATATATATAATATAATAATATATATATGTATGGGCTAGATCCCCTTGCTAGAAAGGTAGGTGTGAAAGCAGGATAGCCGACAAACTGCAAACGTATCTGTATGGCCGTAGGATGGCGTATGCGGGCCGATAAACGCTATCCGGCAATAAGTGTTCATACCCCTTGCTAGCGTGCCTTAAAACGTCGTAGATCGTCCCAAAAGTAAGGATTAGAATTATGTAGGTTGTGTGTGCGGGCTTGCGTATCGTCGGCAAGTGTGGCATACTGTAGTTGTGCCGGGGAGATCCGCAAGGGTTGCCATGCCGGTAAATGAATCCACAAGTCTGTCTAAAAAATTGTGCGCGGAATGTGAAAAACCCCTGCGGCCCTATTGAGTCGCAGGGGCGTCTGTGGTATGATGGGGGGATCTACCATTGCATCTCGTAGTGATGGCTCAAACCTAGGCGCGTCATCTTAAACGTCTTGCAATCGGGCAAAAGTTCGCACGTGCCCGTTTGGGTTCCCGCCAACCGGTCAATGAGACGGTTAGCGTGTTCCACGTCGCGGGCCGCGAACGCGATAGACTTGGTGCCATCGCTTGCAACCTTAAAGACTAGCTTTGCCATTTTTTGTTTCCTTTCGTCGTGGGCCTTTGCCTTTCTACGCCTACCATTATACACGTCTGCGACGCATGCGCAAGTGTAGATCTTGTGAATGTGTGCAAGACGTGAATTGACGTGTGCCGACGTTGCGCGCTATAATGGCAACGCACTTTGAAAAACGAATGGCAAAAATGAAAAACGAAAAGCAAAATTGGAGGTATTGCGCTATGAATATCTGCATCGACATGGATGGCACTATCGCGGATCTGTACAACTATCCGGATTGGCTGAACGCCCTGCGCGAAGACGAAAACCCCGACCCCTACCGCTATTGCCGACCGATGATCGACGTCAAACGTCTGCGGAACGCCCTGCGCTGTGCGATGGATGCGGGGCACGACGTTTATATCATCTCATGGAACTGTGGCGGGCATCCGTCGCGCGCTTATCGCGAACGCGTCATGTCGGCTAAACGTGCGTGGCTCAAACAGTACAACATTCCATACACGCGACTTCGCGTGGTTCAGAATGGCAAGCCCAAAAGTTCCGTCGTGGATGGCGGGGTTCTGTTTGACGATGAAAAACGAAACCGCGACGAATGGGAAACGTCGGGCGCAGGGGTTGCCTATGGCCCCGATGATATGATCAAACGGATTATGGCTATCGCCTCAACTAGCGTGTAATGCCCTGCAATACCGCTAAAACGTCTCAAAAGACCAACCCCGCTATCTGATTAGGGCAGCGGGGTTTTGTGCGCTTACACGCGATTGTATGGCCCCAAAAGGAAAAGCAAGGAGTGTGTAGATAATGTGAAAGGGCCAGTTGATGGTTGACCGGCCACGCACGTATGCTATCATATAGTTACACCAGGGGAGGGGGCGCACATAAGCCCCGAAGGCCCGAGCGGGAAGGGTGACGCACCACGCTACAGTTCTGTACCCTTACTATTGGGCGCTGTGTCGGGCCGTTGTTCAGCCCCCACCCCTAGTCTCCCACCCCATCCGCTCGCCTTCCGGGCTTTGAAGGTACTTCTGGTATTCCCCTCGTGCTCACCCTTCGCTGATGTACCTATATAATAGCAGACGCACACCAGAATGCAAGCGCTTCACACAATCTCAACAATTCCGGGATCTGTGGAGGATCTGTGGAGACGCCGTTTTGCTGTTGCATCCCCGCCCGCATGGGCGTATAGTTCTAATTGCCAAACGGGGCGCGGCAAGGTCGCCCCGGGGTGGGATTGATTGGAGATAGCAAGATGGGCGTTTACATCAACAACAAGGATATGGAAAAGCTCAACTGCATGATCGCGGGCATCACATCTCCAAATCTGCGCGCACAGATCGGTGGGTTCATCTCCAAACGCAACAAGTGTGGTAAGTTTGAGCGAAAGGCGCGCGAGTTCGTTGATACCATCCGCGATAGTCTGATTGATGACCTGCGCGAATATGCAAACGGCGAACTAGTTACGACGTATGAGGTCGCAACTGTGCTTGCAAACATGGGGGCGTGCTATCGCACGGACAACGATTACACCGAATATTGTTCAGACGTTGAAAAGTCGAAGTATCCCTATACAAGGATAACTGGCAAGAATCTTTACACGGTCGTGCCCCTCATGGGCGTACTTTGCCGCATGGGCATTCTTAAAAAGACGGATCTGATGGTACGTTATCCGTCGCAAAAGACGCGCGGCTATTCTGAATACATTCCGGCCCGCGTGGCGTACCGACTGATTGTGTAGGTTCTGCGGATCTGCGATTGCGGGCTGCGCAGGCGCGGGGTTGTGCTAATATGTAGGTAGCGGGCGGGGGATAGGCCCCCGCCCCCGACACTAGGGAGCGCAACTATGTTTGATTATGATACTGATTTTTCATCGGGTAGGATGGTGGCAACTGTGGGGTTTTTGGTCTTTGGATTCGTGGCATCGGTTTGTCTATCTATAGCGATAGCCGTGCTGTTCGGCGTCGGCTTTGGGTTCATGACGTTCGGCATCATCGCGCTAGTGCTGTGCGCCGTGTGTTTCAAGGTAAACTACAGCTTGGCTAAACGCGATAGCGAACTAGACAACTAAAAGCCGAAAACAACGTAGGCAGATCCTAGGCCCCCGCCACGTGCGGGGGCTTTGCTGTGGAACGCCCTGCGCCGATATGGGGCCCTGCACGTGTTTCAGTAGGGCGAAACGTATAACGTGGCTTAGACGGCGTTCTGTGGCGTCTGGCAAGGTTTTTCGTTGCATACGTGCGCATATTTTTTCCCGATTGTGTTGTTTTTGTGAACGCTTAAATCTCATTGTAGCGCTTGACATATAACGGCAAAAGTGATACGATTAGGGGTTGCAATAAAAAAAGGCCCAAGTTAGCCAAGGCTAACTGGGGCCATATATGGGTTCAAAATTTTACCACACCCCGCGTCGCATGTCAATAGCAAAATGGCAGATTCTCACAATCTCCACAATTCTCCCAAAAGTATCAAAATTTTAAATGTCAATAGGATTCACAAGAAAAACACAATCAATTTTGTCAAGTGCCGTTCGCCGATTTACACAAGAAAAAAATATCGTATGAATTTTCCGTGAACCTATTGACTGGCCGCGCCGATATGCTATACTTAAATCGTGCCGTGGGGAGTCCGGTTCATGAATCTATAGGTCCGTCCTAAAAAAAATGGAATTTTTATGTTTTTTCTGTTGTCAAGTCTTGACAAGCCAAAAACATAAAAAACTCACATGTTACGTGTGCGGAAAACGTAACACCATCAAAAATAAAAAAGTGTTACGCCGGAATTTTTTCGTGTTATCGGTGTTACGCAAAAAATAATTAATAACACCGTTGTAATTTTGAAAATTACGACATTGAACTTATGTTGTTTCTGTGAGTTCAATTCTACACCTATAGAAACTGAACTATCAAAAAGACAACTAACGGAATTGAACTATCAAACCCCGAACGTTTAACTATCAAAAAGTTGAGTTGAACTATCGCCCTATATCAAACCATAAACGTTTATCGACAAACGATAAAATAGGCCTATAAGGCCCTAGAATGCGATATAAGGCCCTATGGCGATCTATCGGGTATGTGGGTAGGGCGATCTACCTACGCGACGCCATAGGGGCACTAGAACGTCTCCAACGCGTACGCACGCGCGTACATATAGGGACGAAAAAACAAGCATCGGCAAATATGTAGGAATTATGTAGAGAAAAGCACGGCTCAAAATGACGCTTGCAGGCCTAGCCGAAACGTGCAAGAATACAGTTAGCGCAAGGGGCAAGGGCAAGCGATAGCCCCCACGTCGAAACCTACGGAACGGTAGGGCGGGAACAAAGCCCCGCACGTGTAAAAGCGAAAAAGCGAAAAACCCTAGCCCGACGGGCGGCGACAAAGTCAATTAAACCTACTCATATCTGATTGTGAGGAACGGAAAATGAATCATATCGTGTTTGATTCTGAATGCGCCCCGGCGGTCCCGGGCGGTGGCGTGAATCCCAACGTGGCGCGCGCCTATGACGTCGGTTTCGTCGTGATTAACGATGCCGGAGACTTGCTCCATGAGTATAACGTCGGCATAGCCGAGACGTTCGGCGATATGCAAGTCATGACGAACGCCTACTATAAGAACAAGTTGGGAAAATACCTTGCCGATATGCGTTCCGGCACCTTGCCGATGCGTAGCGCCGCACAAGCGCGACGCGATATCTACGACGTTTGCAAGGAATACAACGTTCGCAACATATGGGCGTATAATTGCAAGTATGATTATACGGCCCTAAACGCGACGGTAGCGGCGTACTCACAAGGGTTCAGTAAGTATTTTTGGCCATACGGAACGACGGTATGCGATATCGCCGTGCTCTTTGGCGAAACTATCGGCGCAACTGAAAAGTACGTCAACTATTGTAAGGTTAATGGTTTCATGACGCCGAACGGAAACCCAAAGACTAGCGCTGAGATAGCGTATCGCTACATTAGCGGTGACAACGGTTTCATTGAGGAACATACCGCGCTAAGCGATGCTATCATTGAATCGGAGATTTTGGCTAAGTGTTTCAAACGTCGCAAGTCCACGGCCAATAGCAAGAATCCCAAAATGTGGGGTACGGGATGGAAAAATCCCGCCAAAGTTTGCGCGGATATGCGCGCAAAGTAAGCATCAAAAAGTTTAGGTTTCAGTTGAGGGGAAAAGCCCCGAAACGATAGTAGAGAGGAATTCCATTATGACTAGCACCAACAGCAACAGCAAGGTTACACGCGTCATCGCCATTGAGACCGCTAGCGCGTTCATGCGCGCTAACGCCGATATGTGGGATACGTTCGGTTGTGAGTATGATATTGCGGATATCATCGCAAACCTTGAAAACCAGGCAAGCAAAATGCGCACGGCGGCGGAACGCAAGCGTTCTACGCCTACCAAAGAACAGCGCATGAACGCGAACATCGCGCGCAACGTCGCGGATGCTATGCCCGATAATCGTTGGGTTTCACTTAAATGGATTAGCAACAACGTTGCGGGCGTTATGACGACGCAAAAAGCCGGGGCGCTTGTTAAGATGCTTTGCGCCGAAGGAACTTGCAAGCGTGGCACCTATAAGAGCAGGCCGTTCTATGCCCTCGCAAGCGTCGGGGTTGAGCCGGACGCTGAAAACGTCGAAACTTGCTAATTAGATAATTCCGGCTAGGGTTTTTCGCTAGGGCCCCGCACGTTTAAGGTTTTGATAACCGGCGTGCGGGGCCTATTTTTTTTGCAAGCAAAGTTAACCATGGCTAACTCTAGATCCACCCCTCGCGTCGAACATACGTTCGCATAGCCGTATAGCGCCCCCTGCGCGCGCCATGCCCTCACATGACCTTAAGCAAGGGTTTCCGTATATCGGCGCTCATATCGCATTCTATGGCTTCACGTGGCATTTTTTCGTGTATAGGCGTGCATAAATTTTGGCAATTATGTTTTTTCAATGAACTCTTAAAAACGCTTGTAGCGCTTGACAACCGACGGGAATTGTGGTACGATTAAGGGTTATACCTATAGAAGTCAACCCAGGCTAACTTTACGCGTGTAGATTGTTAGCCGAGGCTAACTCCCGAACTCGGGAGCCCCCTTGGTCCGGGGACCCCGATGGAACCAGCGCATCGAACCCCGACCGCAGGCTTTTTCGTCCCAAATCCCTAAAGTGGGGGCACGCCCTCTGCGCGCGGACGATGTGGGCAAAACCGCTGATTGATTGCTTGCTCTATTGGGTATATATAGAGTGTTGACACATGCGGTGCGCGTGTGGTATAATGGAATTAGAAAGATGAGCCCCAAGAGAAAGGAGGAAACTGTGCGGCCTTTCGTCGATTATGGGAATAGTTTTTCTTTTTTCTTGACACATGCGGGGGTTTCATGATATAATGGAACTGAATATATGTATATAGCATCACAAAAACGCAGTATGTGCATAAATATATCTAGTTACAGCCATATATTTTTCATATGGCTGTAACTTTTTATATTTTTTTATTTCTTTTTCTTTTTGCTGGCGAAGAATTCTTTACCCTTCGCCAGCCTTTTTTGTTGGCTGGGAGAAAGTTTGCTGACGTACTCCTCGGGCAAGTTCATAAGAGTATATCCCTTGATGGGGCCTTCAGGCTTTGGCTTGGGTTCGAGTTTGTTGAATACATGCAATGCATCATCGACGTCGTTAAGGTTACCCTTAAAAAAAGTAAGAGGATTTAACATATATTTGCCTCTAACTACCCTTCTTACAATGTCTTTCTCGTATAAAGCATCAAAGCCCTTTTTAAGAGTTACGACCGCATATTTGCCATTAGACGCCTTAGACCACCTCTTAAACTCATTGGAACCTATATACATGTCAAGCCTATGGCCTTCTTCTCCAGTCCAAGGGTAGAGTTCTTCTATTATCTTATCAAGAATATACGCAGAGGCCCCGCTTAAACTTAAGGCCTCTGTATTGCCAGTAAAATAAAAAGCATAATATACTTTTCTAGTAACTTCAATAGTTTTGAATCTTGCGCTGTCAAGTATCTCCCCGGTCTCGGTGTTCACATAAATAAGTTCTTTCGTTGCCATTTTTTCTCCTCTCTACGCTTGTTAAAAAACGGCGGTTATGACCGTCTGCCGACATTGGATATATACCCATCATACCCATACTTTAATACACCAAAAGTATGACTATGCGTTACCTGCGGTTTTAATTTTTTGGGGCCTCTGACCTGCGACGCAAGAGAGCCTCTCTTATATTTATATATTTAGTCAAAATTTTTTAACATGTTAGAAACAGTTTTTCTTTGACACATGAGACTAAAAAATTGTATAATAGTCCCAACAGCGAAAGAGAGGATATGTGCCATGCCCATGATAACCTTCACGTGTTCCAAAGACGACAACGTCCACAGGGTGTGCGTGCCCAAAGACCAGATAGACCCAACTCGCGTGCGGGCGTCGATCGAGGAATATCTCGAAGCGGTGGGGTACGCTGGCGCCTGCGTTGAAGTTGACGCCACGTGCATGGAAGCCTCCCGGGCAAACAAACCGACGAAAAGGCAGATAGAGGAGAAGCGTGCGCTCGCAAGGCTATTGGAGACGGGCGAGGTCACAGAGAAGGACGGTCAATACTACATAGGAGATTTCCGTATAAAGTTGGTGAAGCCCAGGTAGATGGGCTTTTTTTGTAGGCAAGAGACTTGACATATGACTATATGCGATGGTATCATAGAAGCGCACAACCCCATTACGGAAATCCCCCCAACCCTGTCGCATAGTGAAATTTTTCTGTCCGCGATGATCGGGTGCTAGAGAGGTTTTTGAGGAAAGTCCACCGTCAAAAACGAAAACCAACTCCAAGTCCCCCCAGTTTTCAAAAACGGAAACCGTTTCTAAGTCCTCGTCATTTTTCAAAAACGAAGTGTAAAAATAAATGGAAAATTTTATTTTCTTAAAAACGGCTGAGCGTAGCGAGGCAAAAACGAAGTGTAAAATCTAATACACAATTTTAAATTTAGATAATAATATATATAGTTTAAACTAATAACCTATAAGGGTTTTCACCCTTATAGGCTATTAGTTTAAACTACGTAAAATTAAAAATATAGGGAGTAGAGCAGTTTTGCTCTACTCCCTATATTTTTAATTTTACTTATATAATAAATTTATTTTAAAAAGCATTACACACTTGCACTAGCAATCAACCAGCACACCAGCACGATTACCGCACCTGTCACAAACGAACTAAGGCATAGAAGGACGTTCTTCCACAAGGCTGATTTCGCTTTCTCGCAGATACCTTTGGTGCCCATCCGCAAACCGCACCAGCACGAACCGCTCGCCAGACCAACTGAGGTCGTCTTCAATCACAACCGTGTGTCCATCTACCAGATCAAGTTCAATCCCGATCGCTCCACTTCTGACCTCCGGCCTATTCCGCTTCGCTCCATTTTTCCCCGACGACGATTTGCTCCCATTCTTCTTGGCTGACCTCTCTTGGACTGCTGTTCCATTGTTCGATCCACCAACTCTCATCGACGCTCAGCACCCCCTCCTCGGTGACGACCTCGTTGGCTGGAACATACCACTTGCTCTCCACAACGCCAGCCTTGCCGATGACCGTCCCCACCAAGGGAACTACGAACAGGGCCAGCAGACCCGCCAAGAGCAACAGCAATGCTACCTCCTGCAAAATCTGCTTCACTCGCCAGTCCACATGCCTCACCTCCTCTGTCGGTTCAGCCACTGGACTTCGTCCAGTTATTACACCTCCACAAGACACGTCACGATGGCGACGCCTGCACACTGCAACTCCCCGAGGTCGTCTAGAAGAGCGGGCTTGTTGTTGACGAACACCTTGTCTCGTCCCCAGTTGGAAACCTCGACCTCAAGGTCATACCCAGCGAGCACAGCCTCGCACGCACGCACAAACGCCCACGCAAGTTCTTCGTGCCCCTTGATGGTGAAGTCTTTCAGATCCTCTTCCGCCCGGTAGATGGTGGTCTTGACCTTGATCTCGTCGTCTTGCCATGCGGTCACGTACAACTCGTCCAGGCCCCAGTCGTAGCGCACGCAGAAGATGCCCTCGACATACAGTTCGACCAACTGGAAATACTGGCTGACGCTAAGGTCCACCCTGACAAAGTCGTAGTTCCCGAGGACTGCGCCGGTGGGGCGGGTTCCCTCAAGGCAATACCCCTTCTGCTCGTCCTGGAGGTGGTTGTATCCGAACTTCATGCGCGCTTCCCTTCTCTCGACTTTCTAGATACATTATAGCCCGTATGCGCACCATGCGTCCACAATCCCCCTCACCGCCGGCACGTGGGAGTTGCACCTGTCCCCCACAACCTTGAAGTCCTCGCACCAGTCCCACTCCGGACCCCTGACCAGGTCGCGCAACCTCAGGAACAGTTCCAACTCCTCGTCGCAACTCGCGGGAACGATGTCCCTGATCTGCGGCCGCACGTCCTCGTAGCGGTGCCACTTGCACTCGAAGGTGGCGCACCCGCCGTCCAGAAGCACGACCTTGGTGCATCCGGGGATGTCCGTTATGCGCACGCACCCATCCACTCCCATGCACAGCGCGTCCGCGCCCCAGTTGTACTCTATCACAGGCCCCTCCCAACAAGTTCGTAGGCGGCGCACCTCAGTTGGTCGCCGTCCATGTCCATCTTCTGAAGTTCGCTCCAACCGTCGATGCCGCACTCCTCCACGACGTCTGCGAACGCCACATACCACCATCTCGAAGGCCATCCCTGCCCCGCGACGTACCCGCATTCTGCGCACTCGCACTCATACGTGTACTTGGCCTCCTTGGTGTCGTAGTGCTCGACAAGCCTGAAGTCGCTACCACCGCAATGCGGACACTTCTCCATAATCTACTCCCTCACCCAGTCGATGTTCTTCATCAAATCTGCGAAGTCTTTCTTGTCCATCTTGACGTCGAACTCGCATCCGGCGGTCTTGAACACCGCCTGCTCCCATCTGCCGTCCCACTCAGGAAGCCCCTCGAAGATTGCGTGCGCTCCCCCCATGTGGACGCTGATGTGCTTGGGGCGGATGACCACGTCTCCCTCATCGGAAAGCCCTATGGCGCATCGCTCGCCGAACTCAAAGTGCCTGTAGAAAACCATGCTTTCCCCTTTCGACACTATAATTATAGCACACGTCTTGGGCGCATGTCTCAGTTCTTGCCGTCCGCGATATCCAGCATCCTCAGACCCACGTGGTTGGCGACCAAATCCCTCTTGCGGGCTTGCGGAACGTCCAAGTCGCGGAAGTAGTTGCCGTAGTAGACGTCCACACCTTGCGCCAGATCTTCAAGCACTCCTTCCACGGTCTCCGGAGGGGTGCTGGTGAGTTTGGTAGGATCCAGCACGCACAATCCGTCTGCGTCGTTGACCGCCACCTCTTCCGCGGTCACCGCCCGCACCACGAACTCGTTGCCGTCCGCGTCATAGAGCGTCATGCCCTTGCGCACGTATTCGCCGTCCTTCGTGCGGGGGACCGGATAGGTGGTGAGATAGGAGTACACGCACTCCAGCATGCTGTTGTCTCCGAGCCCCCACGTGACGAAACCCCCGTTAACGATGCCCTCCTTATCGTCGATCCACACGCGGGTGTAGTCCACCAAAGGGGTGGGGTCCACGAAATACCCGCGCATGAAGTCGTTCTCAAGGAACACTCCGTGGCTGTTGTCGCTCTCGATGTCGCAACCCTTCATGACGCACCCGTCCTCAGTGACGTAGAAACCGCTCATGCGCAAATCCTCTCTCTTTCGACTTTCTAAATACATTATACACTTACTCTTTGCCATATGTGCGGGGATTGCCCGTACAAGGTCGCCTATTACGGCCTGGGCGCACGTAACGTCTTTTTCGTATAGTTGCACTCCTCTACCCGAAACGCCCGTCAGACGGCACTACAGAGCCTTACACGACCTTTGTCAGAGCATTCGTAACGCCCATGAGGCTAAGTTCGTAATTGCGGTTGTCGTCGGTGATGCTGAAGTCGATCTTGAAATCTTGCAGGGGCCTCATATACCCCGCCACGGACCGCACGCACTCCTTGAGGGCAGGTCCCCACTTAAGCCATTCGGTCTCTCCCACGATCGACGTGAGCGCCTTGTGGTTGCGCTCAAGCGCCTCATAGGGCAGCGCCAGGGCGAAGTCGTCTTTCAATATCGACGCTTTGCCGGTGTCTATGTCCACCGCCACCGAGAAACCCCCCTCGATCTTCATGAACACCGAGTTCTTCTCGGCATCGTATCTGATGTATCTCTCAAGCATATACCCTCCTAAACGAAAAAACCTCCCGGGTCGCCCCAAGAGGTAAGGTTAGAATATAAGGTTAACGATTGCGGCCCCAGCCCATGTGCCGTCCGCTTCCGGCGTAGTCGCTCGCGTGGCTCGCGGACGTTACTTCGTAACGGTCGCACACTCCGTCGCCGTCCGCATCGACGAACCACTGCCCGCATGCGTCGCACTGCACGATGGCGTCCTCGTCCGCAAAAAGGCTTCCATATCCTAGGTTAAACGCATCATCTCCGTAGCATAGAATTGCCACCGCAACAAGCATGACGGCAATGAGCGCGTACAGCACGCGCCAATACCACGGGAACTCCTTTGAGAAGGTCCCCACGACGCATCCGATGATTCCGATGATCAGGATGAGCCCGCCCGCGACCGCGAACACCCAATGCAAAATCAGAACAATATCCATCTACTTGTCACCTTTCTCTTGGGTCGCCAGAAGCCTGACGATGTCCTCGTCTAGCACGTTGAGGTCCTGCCTCCCTCGTCGAGCCTGATGCGGTCGCAGGTCTTCACGCACGAAACGAACATCATTCCTCCAGGTCTTCGTCTTCCTCGACTTCGTAGAACTCAAACGTCCCGCTGCCGAAGACGGCGGTGGTGACGACCGATATGATGAGCATTATCGTCACCAGCACCGCCATACCGGCCTCGCGCATGTCGATGCAGTCCGCAAGCCACATGGAAAACGTTATGTCGCCTGCGATGCACAGCGCGAGCGCCAAGATGTTCATGAGCGCCACTCTAGGCAACCGGCATCACCTACGCCTGTGCGGAAACTGCGGCCACGCGGTCGAAGATGTGGTGGTTGCGGGCTGCGGACCAGTCGTGCTGTTCGTTGTCCACCTGGTACTTGATGCAGTACGCGAGGGGCTCCATGTCCATGTCGGCAACGATGGCGTCCTCGTCGTCTGCGTCCTCCCACCCCTCGTTCACGTCCTCGGTCGCGAGAGGTTTGGTGTACTCGAAGGTCGAGGGGTACTGATCGACGAGCACGTAGTCCCCCACTGCGGGAAGGGCGCCCACTAAAAACCTCGGTTCCCCGTTGGCGGTGGTGTACTCCCACCACGACACCTGGTAGCGACCGCTGTCGGTAAAGAAGAAGTCGCCTGTCTCGATGTCCTTGCCACCCTCAAGTTGCGGAATTGCGATAGTTGCCATGTAACCTTTCTCCTTACTCTTCGTCTTCTGTTGGAAAATTGATTGCCTCAAGCGTTGAATTCCAGCCCGAGTTGGTCGCCTTGAGACGCGGGTTCTCAAGCCTTGCGGTAGGCATGTCCACCACCGGTTGCATGTACTCCCACCATTCACTGCCGTCGTACTCACCACGATAGAGCCTGCTACCATCATCGAAGAACACGCATAGGTCGGTTGCAATCTCCGGCCAGCCGTATCCTGCGTCGTAGTCCGTATAGTCTGCGATGCGCCAGAACTCGTCGGTGTCGATGTAGAATTCCTCGTTGCCGATCCACTTGATGTCGTCAAGCGTGTGCCCGGACATCTTGATAGCACATAGCGTTTCTTCCTTCAGGTTAGCCATTGTTGCCTCCAAACACGTCCTTGGCGGCGTCGAACATCTCGTAGATGGTGCTATCTGTGTGTTCGATGGACAGTCGTTCGAACTCCTTCAGAAGCGACTTCTCGTCGGGAAAATGAGGCTTCATGTAGACCGTATCTGCCATGCACCATCCCGAGTTCTTGAGTTGGACGGAGCGGTCGCTCACATCGGTCTGCATGACGAACTGTCGGTTGCCGTCGCGGTCGTAGACATAGTCGCCCTCGTAGATGACGCAACCGTCGGCTGACACGCACCTGGGGTTGGCGTAGACGCACTTGACCGTAATCGGGTCGCAATCCCCCTCGACCATGAAGCGCCCGTCTCCGACGTACTCTTCGAGGACGCATTCGACGTCTTCGTCGTAGACCGTGTCCCCAACAGACACCGCCACCCCGTCTTTGGTCTTGTACGCGATATTCTTGTAGAAACTGGTCGGGTCGTGCCACTGCTTGTCGTCGAGATAGATGAGCCTGCTCACCCGATCTACCGTCAAGACCTTGTATGCGGTCTTGAACGAGGTATACACGGTATCGCAAGCGTTGATGAGGTAGTCGTCGCCATCACAGACCGCCTTGCTATTTACGGCCTCTCGAAGCCTATTCAGCACATCGCCCATGGTGGTAATACGTTTGTTCTCGATGCTGTCGATGATGCTCTGAATATTGCTCTTGAAAAAATCAAGCTCGACAGTATTGTCCATATCCGTCCTTTCTCTCGACTATATATATTATATTACGTATCCGAACCGTCTGTCGAGAGATTTTCCAGGATGGCCTCCAACTGTTCTATATACTTGTCCTTGAGGTTCCCGAGGGCTGCGAGGATAGCCTGACACGACTGGGTGCTCTTCACGTCGATGCGCTCGGTTTCCATCCTGTTCGTGATGACCACATTGCCCTTGTTGTTCTTTAGAAACTCGATGGCGTTGTTCAAACTCTCTATCTCGCTGTATAGAGACGATATCGCCCTTGCCTTTCCTATATAGTCAGTCACATCCTACTCCCACTTGCTCGCACGCTCGTAGAAGAACTCCGCCATGTCCTTCGCGGGGATGCCGGTCTTGTCGATATACTCTGCCAGTGCAGTGAATGCGTCCATCAGGTCGTTGAATTCCTCCCGCGATAAGTCCACGCTGTCGAGGAAGTCGTCCAGATATCCGGTGTTCCACTCACTGCTCCTGCGCATGATGTCCCAAAGCGTTGTACAATTCATAGCTAAACCCCCGCCATAAATGGTGCGTTGACGCTGACATTGAACCAGTTGACGTCGTCGTCGTCCGTCTCCCGCCAGTATACTTTCACTTCCTCTTGGGGGATATCCCTGTCTTCGAGAATCCCAAGAGTGGAGATTAGAATATTGAGTTGCTCGTTGTTGAGCGTGTTCGTGTTGATGTAGTTTCGTATCATCTTCGCGGCCTTGCGGGCTCGCTTCTTTGCCTTCATCGGGTCTCCATCCTGCGTCCGTCCCTGCCGGTCGTGTACCCGGCAAAGTAGACGGTATACAGAAGAGACACGATGGTGTCCAAATCGGCAAACCCTGCATCGTCCAGTGCCCGCACGTTGTCTACCATGACCATGACAACCTTGCTGTCAGGCTCTGGGATACCGCGGTCGCACCAGAACTTGTGGACCCATTTGAGCGCTTCGTTGTACGTCACAGGTCGGTTTCTCCCATCTCCTCGATTTTCTTCCATTTCTTAGTGCAGTCGCTGTACCCGCGCGCATACGCCATGCGCATCATATCGACGTGCCGATACCACTGAGACATGTCCTGTGTATCATCCAACATATTGCCCGCCATGTCGCTCAGACGGTCGAACATCTGGATTTCAACTGCGGTGTTTAGTTTCCACTTTTTGCTCCACATGTCCGCAATTGTCTTCGAGCGGTTTCCCAACTACACCAGTCCCTTCATCTTGAAGAACTTCGTCGCCATGCGGTTCTCGTTCCATCCGAACTCATAGGTGCTCCACTTGTAGAACACCCCGTCCTTCACACGCCAGAACTCCATGTCGTCGCCCGGATACTTAACGTTAAAAAGGGCTCCGTTATCATCCTTTGAGAAAGACGAAAGAAGAACGTTGGGACCGAAGAAGTCTTCCAGATCCGCAAACTTGAGCTTGAGCATATGATGTCCTTTCCACTTCCTTCATTGTAAGAACATTATAGCATCAAAACTCTCCATATGTCTTAGAACGGATAGCGATGCTTGTCGCATTCATCCTTTCTCACATATGCGGACTCGACTGTGCACGAGATATTGTCCTGAGGTAGGCTAAAAATAGTACCCTGCACCTTCATACGCTCCTTCAAATGTGCATCGCGAGATGTGCAATCCCAAAGGGCGCAATAGTCGTCGTCAGACAGACGCGAGTCACGGATGATGCTGTCCACATTGCTGTAGTTCGCCTCGCTCGCGTACCCCGGGTTGTATAGGGTATAGCATCTCTTGAACGTGCTTTCAGACACCTTGCGGTAGCCGATTTTCTTGTTCTTCAAAACGACCATCACGCCATCGCCGTTGTTTGTCTGCACCAGGTCGTAGATGACAAACTCAAGTCCATCGTCTTGCGAATACACCACATCTCCGACAAAGCACTTGTCTCGATCTGCGCTCGCAACGCACATCTTGTCGATGATATCGAAAAGCCTGTCGATATACTCCTTGTCCTTGCCGGAGTAGCGACGCGACATACAACTCTTAAGGTCTTTGTAGTTCATGCTTGCTCCTAACTCCCTGGACCATCATGGTCAAAATAGCCTTCGGTTCTATGTCATTCTCCCCGCTCACCATAACGGTGTCCACGCCGTCGAGTTTGAGCGTTCCCACCTTCATGTTCTTGGTGCAAAAGGTCTCCATTACCTCTATCATCCTGGTTTGCGCCGCGGGCTCCACCGTTACCGCCATGCTAGTCGGAACAGCAGTCCTTGGGGAGAACTTAAGTTCGTAGAGCGAATATTCCTTCCACTCGATGACTGGCATCTCCGCCTTTGGTTTGCCGTCCGGACCGCACACCTCGATGAAGTCCCTGTAGATATGGTACGTGTCCAAAGACGTCGTGCGCCCTGCCCCAGAAGGCAAAGGTGGGAACATGAACCTGCCCTCAAACGGCTTTTGGTCGAAGGTGTATTTCACATACACGCCCCTTGCGGTCGATGCATACACGCTCCCGTCGTCGTACCACACGTACTTCGGGCCTTTCGATATGCGCTTGTCCAGGACGCGGAGAAGTGCGCGGTATTGCGGACCGCTCATCGTTATGACGTTTTCCATCTACTCCTCTTCTTCCTCGTCCTCCTCTGCATTGCTCTCCAGGACCTTCTCGAAGTAGTCCTCGATGTCGCACCACTGCTCGACAAACGCTATGTCGCGGATCCACACGTCGAAGGTCTCCGGGTCGCGCATCATGTTCTCCTTGGCGACCATGCCGTCCATATGCCAGTCATAGGCTTTCCAGAAGTCCTCGTCGAACACGCAGTCCCTGCAATCCTGCTCTGCCTTGTAGGAGTTGCAGTAGTACGAACCGTTGTCGTTGCCGGTAATGGTGTCTCGGCAGTAGTCCATGGCGTTCTCGACGCTGTCGTAGTATTCCTTGTTGTCGTTGATCCACTCCACGGCGTCCTGGAAGACGGCTTCCTTGTACTGGCAGAAGTTCATGCGCGAGCCTTTCTCTTACCCCTCAACTTACAATATAATTATAGGGTGACCTCGATGCCTACGTCATCGAGCTCGTCTTCCCAAGTGTCTTCAATCTGAATGTATAGGATGCGATTCTTGTTGATGTACATGCCGTTGAAGTACACGAACTGGTTGTCTGGGTCGAACAACTCTTCGAGGTATCCGCTCTCCACACCGGAGATGTGCAGGTTTGCCTCGCCGTCTGTGAAGAAGATGTTGATGTCGTTAAGCGTCATAGCAGTTTGTCCTCCGGGGTCAGAACCAATACGTTGTTGTCCTTGTCGATGATGCCGTTTTCTCGCAAGATATTCGCAAGCCGTGCATCTATCGTGGTGTTCGGCAAAGTCGAAAGTTCGATGATGATGTCGCATGCAAGATTGTCTATCGCCTTGTCTATCTGGTCGTAGATGGAATTATATACGTCCATGAACAGCCTAGAGTTCAAGACAAGGTTCTCGTTCTTGTCGATGTATGCGTAGTCGTCCTCTCCGTTGCGCACACGCTCGGCAATCTTTGTGCCCATGGCTTTGAGCGAGTTCTTGAACATCGTGTCTGTGTGCAGGGCCGGAGGAAGGTTCAAGTACTTGTTCCAATAGTTTTCCTTCATGGCGCACCTACAGTGACTTGGGGGCTTCGTCGAGCACTCGCTGTACCTCTTCACGCTTACTCTTGGGAAGCGACTTGAAGTCAAGCGAGAACTCCGGCTTCTTCATGATGTCCACATAGGGCTTTCCTCCGAAGACGTCCTGCTTCGTGTTGTAGTATCTCTCGACTACAACATCCCCAATAGTGAATGTCTTGCTAGGGCAGTTCATCTACTTTCCCTCCTCTTGGTCATCGACCAGACCGAACTCGTCGAAGTTGTAATAATATTCGTCCAGAGTGCCGTCGTTGTTTTTGCGGGAGACCTTCATGCCGAACATCCCGCTTCCAATCCTATACTCGATGGAGTAGGTGGACGCACCGACCGCAAACGACGAGTACATCCACTTGCCGTCCTCGATGGTCAGTTCCGGCTCGTCCACATATGCGAGAAGCGACGTGTCGTACTTGAGCACGAGCGACCGCAGGCAGAACCAATACTTATCGATGAAGTCCTTGGGGTTCTTATAGACCTCTTCAGTCGCGCTGTCCTGGTCGTACTCTGTGGTGAACGTGTTCGTGCCGTAGTCGATCTTCGTCACCTTGTAGGACGAGATGTCCACGAAGATCTCGTCGCAGTCCGCAAAGTATCGGGCGGAATATGTGCGACGACCGATCTGGCCTAGTTGGAGGTTGTTCGCATCCTCCTCTGTAAGGAGATGGCTGTCGAGAAGATTACCGAACACATTCCAAAAATCTCGGTTGTTATCAAACAGTGTAGATACCATTCTGAGCCTTTCTACGATGCCTGTAGCGATTTCAAACTAAAAACATTATATCTTACACCTAAATCATAAGTCAAAGCCTTAGAAAGCCCTACACGTCCCGGAATTTATCGAGCAGAACGAATGCCTTAATCAAGTTGCCCTCTTCCTCCTTCAACATGCGCTTGCGCACCTCGTCGTCTCGGTAGAGGGACTTCATATTGCGCATGATGTTGATGCACTCCCTCTCTAAGATATCGTTTATGTGCGCCGCCATGGCGTCGGGTATCTCGTTGACACCGGGTTTCAGTGTGTTGAAGAAATCGAGATACCTCGACATGTTCTTCTTGTGCAGATAGGCCCACACCCTTGACGCATATCCACGTGTGCGGTTAGGCTCCCTTAGACGGTGGTATGTCTCTTCACGCTTGCAATAACTGTCCAAGTTCTTTATCTTCTTGAGGAGCATGGCGACTTCGTCCTCTGTGAGTTTTACCTTATACATTCTGCCTCCAATCTATCATAAGAATTATAGCATACCCAGGCCCGCATGTCAATAAAAATTCTCGACTTGACAGATGCCCATAAACTCATTACAATGTTGTCAACGCTTCCGGACGCAGGAGGGAAGATATATAACCCAATAAAAAGATATAAATATATATTGTATATAATATACCTACAAAGTATATCTATCTATATAAGGTAATATATCTAGTAGAATATATGTTTTTAAATAGTTTGTTTGTATATAATATTGCTAGTAGAACAATCTATCTATTAACATAAGACTTGCTATAAGTGTATAATATAAATATATTTTACAGGAGAAAGGAAGACTTCCATGATAGATGTATCTAAGGAAAACAAGCCTCTTATAACCTATATCGTTATGTATATCTACACGAACGACGATAATTTCCCAGAAGATTGCGATATCATCAGCGAGATGTTCGATGATCGCAGTGATTTATCCGTCATGTCTTCGAAAAACAGCAAAGATGGCTTTGAGTTCGAGATTGAGTATACTTCAACAGATTTTTCCTATAGGCCTATGGTCTATCACTGCAATATAATTGCAAACGACGTCGATTATGGCGACGATATCCATGTCGATTTCTATCTGAAGGAGTATGAACTTGATGCCCAAGAGGAAGAATGCGGTTATATGTGGAGCGGTGTCGTTCCTTTGTGCGGGAAGTCTTTGCGCTCTATGCGTACTCGCGCCCTCGAAGAACGTGGGAGCCTCGGTTGCGACGACTAAACTCATCCCGACTGTAACCGAACCTGTCGTGTATAACGAAGGCGGTCATGCCTATGTGTATATGCCACTAACCCCTGAAAACGTCGAGTGGGTCGAGGAAGACCCGATCGAGCGTGCGGAATATGCGGAAGCCATGTCGGAATGGTCGTATGCGGTTGCAAGCGCCTACAACGTCGAGACGAACTACGGCACGGAGACCGCAAGCATGATACCGTTCAACGACTACGACCTCACGGTTGCAAGCAGGACGCTTGAACTTGGCTCTTGGATTGAGATTGCATACGAGGATATGGTAATCACGGCTCAGGTGACGGATAGAGGCCCTTACATTGACGGGAGGGACCTCGATCTGTCGCAAGGATGCGTCAACGCATTCGGATTTGACAGCATCTGGGACTGGGGTGTGCGCACTGTATCGTATAAGATTGTAACGGAGTAATGATGAACAGTATTTTTTTCTTTGGTGACAGGCACGGAGACCCGGTAGACATCGTCGATTTCGTCAAAAACGAAGGCGTGGTTGACGCAACCGACAAGATAGTGGTGTGCGGGGACTTCGGTATCCCATGGCCCACAGATCCAGCAAACACAGACAAACTGCAAAGGCTTCAGTCTCTTGGGATTGAAATCTACGTGTGTTGCGGAAACCACGAGTGGTACGACCGCATAGAGAAGATGCCTCTCATGAATGAAGGATATTATCTATGCGAGTTCAGGGGCGTTGTATACGACAACATCAAATATATCACTGAACCACTTGCTCTTACTCTTGGGGATAAGAAACTTCTGTTTATCCCAGGTGCGGACAGCCACGACGTGTCCGGTGGCATCTATCCCGTTGACGTTCTCCCGCATGACTATATGACGACAGAGGAGTTCGTGGAAAAGAACCAGTCTGCCTTCGACGAGGCGCAAGAGAGATCGAATGGTGAGCACTTTAGGCTCCAGGGTGCTACCTGGTGGCCCCAGGAGAAGACTAACTTTGCAACTCTGGACTATGTCATCGAGAAGAACGGAGACACTTACGACTACATTGTCTCGCATGATATGCCATATCCGTTCTGCAAGGAGATCCAGATGGGAGTTTCTATCTGGTATAGATACTCTCCCACCGATGCCGAGTATAAGTTGGCAGACTACTACGATAAACTAAAGTTCGGCAAGTGGCTGTGCGGTCATTTCCATAACGATAAGGCATACGACAATGAGCGCATAGAGTGCATTTTCTACAACGTGTTCGAAGGATAATTCTAGACATATGGCTCCTCTCCCTGCTATTATATTGATAGTTAAGGGAAAGGAGCCATAAATGTATAACACCTGTACTCTCATGATGGACCCCGAGGAATATCCGGACGGATATCAGGACAGTTTCACCGCTTTGCTTCTAGCACATTTCGCAAACCATTTTGCAAACGACGAAGAGTATCTGAAATGGATTCTCGAACAGGCACATCAAAACGATGTGTACATCGAGGAAAACCCACTTATCGGTTGGAAGTATGACTGCATCACGAAGGAGAAGGCTTATGATATCTATGCCTACGAAGCAAATGGAGAATGGTAAGTTCAACATCGGCGACCACATCGTCTCTACCGACAAGTACCGCGACCGTTTCAAGGTAGTCATGAACTATGGGGACAGGTATCTCCTTCATGACGCGACGGGACATGCGGTGGTTATCCCCAACAGGTTGATGTATCAGTTCAAGAAGGAGTTTTAATGGATTATCAGAGTTATCAGCATATAGAGCGGTTCAACAAGATCAACGACGAGTATGCGGACTTCAACGATATGCCGAGCCACTCCATCGACATCTTTGAGAAACTTGACGGCACCAATTCGTTTGTCTCCTATAATCCTGAAGACGACTGTTGGGTAATAGGTTCGCGCAAGCACAAGATTTCCGTCCAGGACGACAACGCCGGGTTCGCGGCCTATATCGAGTATGGAGACGACGACAACGTCAAGAACCTGCGCCAGTTCCTTAAAGAAACCGAGGGACGGTATGGTGTGTATGGCGAATGGCTAGGTAGCACCAAGTTCGTCGGAACCATCAAGTACTATCTGCCGAGCGCTTTGGGTCTTCACATCTTCGATGTCTACGACAGCGTGGAAGGAAGGTATCTAAGTTACGACGAGTATTCCGATATCTTCAATCTCTATAACTACATTCGATATATCCCGCGTATCGACACTGTATCTGCCATCGACGCAGACCAACTTGCGGAATTTGCAAAGGAAGCGACCTACATGCTCCCCGAGGGCAAGGTCGGCGAGGGCGTGGTCATCAAGGACTACGACTATCGTTCGTATGGGTGTCAGCAGTTCTTCAAGCTTGTCGTGAACGAGTTCTTCGAGCAGAAGAAGGCCAACCGCAAAGAGCGCACGACCCTCGAAGGTGGTATCGAGGCCGTCATCGCCGACAAATTTGCCACGGTAAGTGAGATTGAGAAGTCTCGCTCGAAGACGCTTCTCCGTCTTGGAGACGATGCAGAGTTGAAGTATGTTCTTCCTATGACGATGGAACTTGTGTTCCACGATATCGTCCAGGAGAACGGATACGAACTTGCGAAGATCGCCATGAAGAACGGTATGCCTGTTGACTTCGGTCGTCTCCGCAAGGCCGTCCAGGACAAGGTTCGTTCACAGATATTAGGTCGGTAAATCTCTTGACTTGCCCCTTTCACCTACTGTATAATATATACAGTAAAAGTGGAAGGGGTATTTTGTATGATTGCATATTCTGACAGCGAACTCAGGGAGATTGCCGAGAAGAAGTTCGCCTCCATTGGAGACTGCTGGCTGTGGACAGTCGGAGAGGTTCTCGATGCCGACTGTGAGTATGACTGCGATGAGCGAGAGAACCTTATAGACGAACTCAGGGAGCATATCTACTACTGCGTTCCCGAAGCGGATAGCGTTGATATGGGTGCGTCTAAAGTGGTATTCACGTTCAACGATATCCCCGGAGTGGTTTTCAAGGTGCCGTTCTTCGGGTATGAAGACTATGAATACGATGCTGAGTGCGGTATCTACGATAGCGCTGGATGCGTTCTGTTCAAGAATGCAAAGGTTAAGGGGTACGTCTCGTCAAGTTGCAACGACTATTGCTCTATAGAGGCTTTCCTGTATAAGATAGCGCGTCAGCAGGGTATAGAAGATATGCTTGCCGAAGTACGCTATGTGTGCGAGATCGATGGAGTTCCTATCTACGTGGCCGAAGAATGCCATGCGGGTTATGGGGAATACAGCGTACTCAACTCCCTTGGGGCAAAACAGCATGCGTCTGCGGTCGAGCGTCTGAACTCGGTCTTCTATGCCATGCTGACGCCTCTCAAGATCAAGCAGTTCATCAACGAATATGGCATCGTCAAGACATACAAGTTTATGAAGTTCATGGACGACCATCTGCGCTCGTTCGATTTCCATTGCGGGAACTTCATGTATGGCGCAGACGGCAAACTGAAGTGCATCGACTATTCCTCGTATGAGGGCTAGGGGGTGGTGTGTGGGTAATTTCTGCGCATTGGAAGACGTTCCGAATTCAGACGAGATGGAAGAGTTGACGTTTTATGATTTCTTCAAAGAGTCGTACTATGCGGTCACCTCCCAGTCCTTCGAGGGAACGGTCATGATGTCCAAAGTCGGGCATTGGGACGAGACTATCGAAAAGCATCAAATCTTCGAGCAGTTCATGTCCGCTCTTGGGGGCGGGGTCATCGACCTATACGAGTTGAAGTCTCTACAGGACGACGAGCCCACCCTCATAAACCGCACGGTCATTTCTGACGACGACGACTACGACTATGAAGATTATGAGTTCGATGAGGACGATTAATCCCTTGACAAAGTAAATTGGTTTTGCTATAATGGTCTTATCAAATCGAGTGATTGGAAACGAGTTACTACTCAGACTTGAAATCTTGGAAACACTCTCGTTTCAGTACTTCCTCGATTTATCTGCCTACAATAGAAGAGTGATTGGATGCGACTTACTACTTGGAGAATATATTATTGGTCAACAATATGCTTGCCCCTGATAGATGGGGATTTAGCGAAGTTGGCGTACTTGTCGCATCGGTACTTCCTCTTCTTAAAAACGACAAACACTGCGTGATTGGATGCGAGTTACTACCAGACTGCTAATCTAGGAAAAGACTTTCTCGCATCGGTACTTCCGCAGTCATATTAAACTGTATTGTAAACTCGTGATTGGAGATGAGTTACTACTTATATTCATTTTGGGAATATTTTCATTCACTCGTCTCATTACTTCCGAGAAAGGATTTTAAATGGCAAAGTTCAACTCCGCAAAGCCCGTAGGCACGACGAAGGCGAAGTCTCACGAAGGCGGTGACGTCTATACGAAGACGAAATTGGACGAATGGCTTAACATGCTGTTTTCCTGCTATCTGGAAGACGGCGCATATGGGGACAGTCCATACTATATCAAAGCGATGCGTGACCTTACCCAGGAGATGGTTAATGAGTATGGGCCTACGTTCGTGGCTCGATGCGCGTTCTTCGCCCGCAACGATCTGGGTATACGGTCTGTGTCCCAACTTGTCGCGGCGGTCCTGAACGACAGCCAGTTCGAAAACAAGCGCTCTTTCTATCGTAGGTTCTGTGATCGTGTAGATGATACAGGAGAGGTTTTTTCAGCGTGCGATATGTTTAAGATTAAGCGTAGCCACGCTATGATCCGCGGTTTTAGGGATTATCTAAATTCTCTTTCCGAGCGACAAGTGTCTAAATATACGATGAAGAGAAGCAAGTGGCCTCTCATCAATATTGTTCGCATGACGCATGCTCACAGTGACGCCATCGAAAAACTCGTGTATGAAAATATCGTTCCGCAGAGCGCAAACTCCATCAATGCGGTTCTCACGCAGAACGCGGACGATGACAGCCGACGAGAAAAGTATAAGGAACTTATTGACAACGACGATATTGGCTACCTTATGCTTATCCGAAGCCTCAACCACATCTGGCGTCTTTTGGGCGACGATAACGAATATATCGAAAAGGTATGCGCGCTCATCGCAAACGAGGGTAAGGTCTGGAACAGTAAGGTCTTCCCTTACCAGATTTATTCCGCATACAAGAACTATGCCAAGAGCGTGGACGGGCATCTCCACTCAGAGAAGATCGACACAGCGCTTGAGAAGGCGTTCCGCTACTCGTGCGCAAACGTTCCTACCCTCCATGGCAACGTGGCACTAGTCCTTGACGTGTCGGGTTCTATGGAAAGCGCTCTTTCCGAGCGCTCCGACATCTCCATCCTTGAGGCGAGCGCAAGCATGTGCGCGGCAATGTACTTTATGAACCCCAACGCTACCTTCTACAAGTTCGCAGATAGGAGCAAGTCGTTCAAGTATTATCGTGATGCCAGCATGTTCGATATCATCGAAGCCATGTCCCATAACGACAATATGGGTGGCGGTACGTTCATCTCCTCGTTCTATACGCTCGTTATGCAAAACGATATGCACTATGACACCATCGTGCTGTTCTCAGACATGCAGATCATGGATGCCAAGCAGTCTTGGTGGTGGGGCGATCTCGGTGGTGTCATTAGTTTCGATAAGTTCAGGGAGCACAACGGTCCTCTCAAGGTCTACTCGTTCGATCTCGGCAACTACCATACGCAGATTGCTCCGCAGGACAACTCCATCCGTTATTTCACCTCTCTCAGCAAGAGCGCGTTCGACTTCATCCAAATGGTGGATAACCAGATAAACATCAAGGATTTTATCAACGAGAAGTATCAGAACGCGTTTTAAAGAAAAGCCCGCACTGAGGCGGGCTTTTTTCATTTTCATATGGTTTTACTTGATGCTATAATGATAATGTAATGAGGGATACGAAGAGAGGACTGGAGTATGCTTCACATCTACGCAAGCGACATGATAACCAAACTCCCCGTCTTTTATATCACCGAGACGTCTAACAGCGTCATCAAGGCCCTCAAGCGGGCAAAGGATAGCGCGAAGTATCCAGTCAACGTTCAGATTTTCAACAAGAGCAACTTCAAGGTCTACGATGGGAAGATCTACAATGGATAGCGTCTTCGATTTCAATCCCTTCGAGGTCGGCAACTGGATGACTATCGGTCTGATGGAAGAGGAAGAAGAGTACCGTCGCAAGTACCAAGAGGAAGAAGAGGATGAGGAGGAGGACGAGGAGTGGGAACGCCCCTGGATCTGGTAACGCATAACGAGTATGAAGATATAAAGAGATATGCATACTCCACGGCTGGGGTCGAGATAGGTCCCAAAGATATCGTCCTGTTCAATTACGCCATGAACAAGAACAACCTGTTCAACCTCTTGGGCGGGCGTCTGCGGTATGAGTTTGAGGCAGACGTGCAGGAAAATACCTCAAACGTGGACGATGCACTGCGCAAGAGGTTGGGCTATCAGTTCGTGTTCTATCTTCGAGACGAGGATGTCTGGTCAAACGATTGGGAAGGTGCCAGAAAATATGCAGATATCGTTACATCGAAGAGATGCGGGAAATACCCGCCTTCAAATACTTTCTTTTACAAAGTTATATACTTTATTGCAAGGAACAGCGATACCTTCAAGCAGGTATATGCTTCTTTAGACATGCTTCAGCGTATATGTTCTTTTGAAAACCTTAAGTACAACGTCATTTCCTACGATATGGTACCTGTCTGCGACGGGTATGGTTTGCGTACAGTCAAAAGTGGTACAAAAACCATGAAGGCCCTTCGACAGTTTCTCGAAGATGTAGGGTTTAAGGACATGAACGTCTTCGAAAAGTTCCGCGATGACATCAGCCAAGATAGGACGCCTATGACCGCAAAGAAGAAGGCGAAGATCGTCCTATCCATCCATCCAGCGGACTTCATCACCATGAGCGACAACGACTGCAACTGGAGGTCTTGTCTGTCGTGGAGAAGCGGTGAGTTCTCGAACGGCACAATCGAGGCGATGAACTCCAAGACTACGCTTATCGCGTATATCGCCGATAAGGAAAACCCTTATATGCGGGATTATCCCACAATTCCAAACAAGTCGTGGCGCAGTATGGAACTTGTGGATTTGGACAACTTTGTTGGTATCCTCACCGGTAAGTCATACCCCTACACGGCTATGACGAACCAGCAGGCTATCGTGGACAAGTTATACGAACTTCTGTCAGAGAACGAGCCTGTCGAGGATTTGCCGGCCACCATGTATGACGCAGATACGCTTCCTGTCAACGTAGAGACATATGGCATATATAACGATTGGGATGAGTCAACCTCAAAGTTCTTGTTTAAGCCGTTCTTCGAGGACATGGACTATAAGACCATTCTCGCAAGCGGTCCGCAGACGTGTATGCGTTGCGGTTTTCCTCTGCCGGATTACGAGCGTAAGAGCAACATCATCGGCGGTAACCAAAAGGTGTGCCCGCACTGCATGGAGCACTACTATTGCTCGTGTTGTGGGACAGTGCATCTCCACAGACCAATGAAAACTATCCGCACACTTCTCTACAACGGAACCTGTAGTGAGCAGAACGTGTGCCGTGACACCATCAAGACTGAATACTGGTATATTAGTTCTCTTGGTCTGTTCGTGGACAAGCAGACGTATAACATGTCGTACAAGGTTCCCATCTTCTATGGGGATATGTCTTGGATGGACAACCCAGACTACAGCGACATCACCTCGTCTACAAAACTCACGGCGCAGACCACCAAGCGTCTTGAGGATGCGGGCATAGAGTTCGTCCCAGTGAAGATGCTTTATTTGAAGCAGTTGCTCACCGAGCCTGTCGAAGCCAACCGTCTACTTGACAATCCATTGTTTAAAGTGTATAATAACAACTATAGTATCAACGGACTTAGGTTTTCCGCACGTGAAGACCAACTCAAGATGTTTAAACACGACTATAACAACTTCTTGGAGGTGAAAGAACCGGAAGATGAGGATTTCAATTCCTTTTTTGATGAATAATGAATATAACGACATTGCGGACCAGTTCGATGTGAACATCGACCCGTCTAAAAACGACGTGAACAAGATGCATGAGTTCTTGTCGGTGTATGAAGACAAGCAAATCAACATTCATTTCCCGCAAGGGCTTGACGAGACGGTGGCGCGCTCGCTGGCAATCGTCCACCCCAACGCCATGTTCAAGTGCTCTCTGCGAGATATGCGCAAGGCGTCAAAGCTGAAGGAGGAATGCGAGAGGTTCAAGTTCTATTTCGACTTTTCGTTTCCTTGCACCTCATGGACCACATTCCAGGAGCAGGTGGATATTGGAGTGAGCGAAATATATCCCTTCGACGACCTACTATATGAGATGGCGACGCTGAAGAACGTCTGCAAGCGAGACCACGTCAAGACGAGACTTATGCTCAACATCATCCAAAGCACCCGGTACGACAAGGGAACAAAGCCATACGATGCGTTTTTCCGCCCAGAAGACATGACGTGGCTGTCTCAGTATATCGACACGTTCGAATTCTATTGTAAGAGCGAGAATTCCGACTATGGTTGGCACAAGTTCAAGCCACTGTATCACGCATACTTTGAGAACAAGCAATGGGTCGGATATTTGAACGAGCTTATCCCGAATTTGCAGATGAAGGTGCCCAACTGGGCCCTTCTTCCCAGATATTCGTATTCTCGCAGTATGTGCGGGCTCAGTTGCGTCAAGCGCAGTGGGTGTCGCAAATGCCACAACTACATCAGCCTGGCCGAAGAATTGGCCGACAAGAACATAAGGATCAAGAGAGAGGAAGACAAGTAATGTCATATTCACCAGATAAACTCACTTATTCAATCACCTGCACCACCGACGACAAGGGCGTAAACAACGTCGTCATGTCTTACTCTGACTCATACGGCGTAGATCACAAGGCAACTGCATCAAGCCAGAACTTCGACAACGCCATCCGCTCTGCAACAAAGAACCTCCTTTCCGGTGTTGTCAAGAAATACAACGACATCGAGACCGCGCGTGCCAAGGAAGAGGACGAGAAGAACGCCCCCAGCGACATGGAAACCCTGCTTTCCAACTACAACGATCTCCAGATGAAGTATGACAAACTTCTCCAGGAGTATAACGCGATGAAGAAGCCCCCTGTGGAGTGCAAGGATGAAGCGCCTACCCCCAAGCCTAAGCCCAAGTCTGTGATCGACGATTGGTACGACGCCTTCATGTCTCGTTGGTTTTAATCCATAGCCATAAGACCTTGACGAATGCTATAATATCTCTAGAAAGAAAGGAGATATTATGGACGTCAAGGTCTTTTTGAATAACGGCGAGGTTCTGTCCAATTCCTATTTTGCACACAAGTATCTGGTCGATGAACTCGGGTTCACCGATGACGAACTCAAGGCTATCATCGGTGAGGCCACAGACTATGAAGACCAACTCAAGGCGACGCAAGACGCATATCATGAGTATGAGCGTCTCTACGACGGTGTGTGCGTGGACATGCGCTCTATGGTTGACGAACTTGAGGTAATCGTCCAAAAGTTAAAGTCTGGCAAGTCTGGGCGCGGTTACACCAAACTTGATTTGGCAAACAGCATCGAATATGTTGTGAAGTGTTTTGCGGAAGGATGGCTCTAATGGATAAGGTTATTGTGTGCGGATATCTTGAGCAGTATAACGACTACGGTGCAAACGAGTACGCTGGCCTGTATTGCAAGGTCGAGGACGGAATGAGTGACGCCCCGTTCGAGTATACGTTCGTCCGCAAGGATGATTTCGATTTCGTGTTCGACTTCATCAAGACCATCTCCGCCAATTCCCGCATCGCTTCTCTCGTGGAAGACGGGTTCAGCCCAGAACTTTCAAGCATGATTGGCGACGGGGCGGAGATAGTCTGCTCCATGGACGCCAACTCGTTCTACGACCTCCACGAAATCTTCTATATGCTCGACAGCACCCTTCTAGAGGATTATGTGTCTGATGGCATCTCCGGCAAGTACAACCTGTCCTGCGACGGCAACATCCTGCTTGAGGATTTCTTTGAGGCCGTTACTTCCTACGCCCGTCTTGCCAACTGTGCCACATTTGCGTGCAAGTATATCATGACCTTTATCGAGATTTATTAGTTTACATGTGCCAAGGTTGTCTGCTATAATTATAATGTAATAAGGAAGACGAACCAGAAGGAGCGCATATGGGACGCGACATCAATATGTATATCGAGGTCAAGGGCAAGGACGATGAGGAGTGGAAGTTTGTCGGCCCGTACTTCTACAGCAAGTATGCGGACGATATTGTCCCTATGAGCATCATGTCCGGTCGAGACTACGATCTGTTCGACTGGCTCGACAAGAACAAGGATGGCTCTCTTGTTTCCGACAGCCTCTCCTTCAAGGTGAGCGAGGTATACGACAAGTTCAGCGAGAATTGGACCATCAACTATCTTGACTTCAATGCCATGATGAAGGTGCGCGACATCTATGGAGACATTCCGGAGACCGCGTTCGCCTCTCTTCCTCCCTTCTCCTGGGATGATGGCTGGGACACTGACATTGATGACAACCTGATTGACCTTTATCTGTTCCGTTACAAGGTCAAGATGCTCGAAAAGTTCGTGGATGCCGTCACGGTGTACTACGACGATCTCGGTCTGTATGTGTACGATAGTGTCCGTCTTGTGTGGTGGATTGACTGCTAAACTTCTATAGATTGGATTTTGTATGGGTCTCGACATGTATATCTTCACCGCCAGCAAAGGTCTCGCAGAGCACATGTACACCTGGCACATCAATAACGGCTATTGGAGTGGGGAGTACGATAACTGGCGTCCTGCCAGTGGTATTATTGCCTACTGGAGGAAGGCAAACCACATCCACAACTGGCTTGTCCAGAACATCCAGAATGGCAACGACGACTGTGGAGACTATAGCCTCAGCATTTCAGATATGGAAAAACTTGTAGACGTTTGCAACGATGTCCTTGAGGCTCGTAGCGAGACTGTATCCCGCGACCTGTTGCCGACTACATCCGGGTTCTTCTTCGGCTCAACCCAATATGACGATGGGTATTATGACGAGGTAGAATATACCAAAGACGTTCTTGAAGAGATTTTAAGGAACGTAGAAGCCTGTGACAATCGTCCCTATTATGGGTATACTAAGTTCGTTGGAGACGACGGCTGGGATGCAAGGATCGTCTATTGTTCGAGTTGGTAACCCCTTGACAAACCAATAGACAGTATGATATAATGAATTCATTGAAGGCGCGTGATTGTAGACGATTTACAACGGCTTTCTTGGTTCAAATCCAAGCGATTAATCTTTTTGATTAATTGGTATCGTCTAAGTACTTCCGCGCTAGAATTGCAGGTGTGGCGGAATTGGCATACGCGACGGTCTCAAAAACCGTTGAGCCTTGCTCATGCGAGTTCGATCCTCGCCACCTGCACCATTCCCCGATAGCTCAATGGTAGAGCACTCGGCTGTTGAATGTTAGCAGCTTCATAGAGAAATCTATGAATGAAAACTTCCCTAATTCGGGGAAACCTAAGTGTGAAAACATATGGTAATCCCGAGCTAAAAAGAAAAGAAGAATATATGAATACCAAAGGACTAGGAAATATAGGAGAAGCAAAAGTTTTATCTTCATTAATAGAACTTGGAATTCCAACATATCTACAGTTTGGAGATAATGAACCGGCAGATTATATTATCATAGTTGATAATAATTGTTTAAAAGTTCAAGTTAAGACAAGCTCAACATATAATGGAGAAAAAACAAATTTTGATTTAACTTCTTCTACTGCCCATAGAAAGAATGGGATAAAACACAAATACACAAAAGAAGAAGTTGATATATTCCTTTGCTATGATGAAAAAACCAAACGGATTTTTATCATAAAAAACGAAGGTAATATGTCTGGTATTTCCATAAGGTATAGACAATCCTTAAATAATCAAGTATCTAATGTTAGGATGTATTCAGATTTTCTTTTGAGTGTAGAGACTTTACAGGAAGTGTCTAAGGCTATTAGCTATGACAAAGAGAAAGTCCAGACTACAATAGGAAACTAATGTAGTAAAGTAACCGAGGTGTTGCAGGTTCAAGCCCTGCTCGGGGAGCCACGTCGCGTTAGCTTAACGGGAGAGCGGTGGACTTTTAATCCATAAGATCTGAGTTCAAGTCTCAGACGCGACACCATTTAATTGGAGGTATAAATGATAATATTGTTTCTTATTGAGATTATTATTATTATTGGTGTAATATTATACTATTTGGTTTTCGATAAAGAGGAAAGTTTACCCCCAACTAGATGTTTTAAATGTAAATACTCTTACTTTTCTTCAAAAAATAAAAGTTATACCTGTACTAAATATATTTTCCCAATGGAACCGTTTGATTATTGTTCTCAAGGAAAAGAAGGAAAGTTTATAGGCTTTTAACATGAGACGTTAGCTTAATCAAAGCCCCGACTTTTTACCGGGAGTATACGGGTTAGACCCCCGGACGTCTCTTCATATGCCCCATTAGCTCAACGGTCAGAGCCACCGCCTTGTAAGCGGAAGACGACTTTTCGACTAAGTCATGGGGCTCCCTAGTTCACCTTACCCGAGGGAGGACGGCACGTGCGATGCCAGAAAATCGCACAGCCACACCAACTCGCTCTGAGTGTGGCAACATGGGCCTGTAGTTTAACGGTAAAACAGCGGACCTATACTCCGTATTAGCGCCAGATTAGCGCGAAATCCGAGTTCAAATCTCGGCGGGCCTTCCATATGCGGGTATAGTTCAAAGGCAGAACCTTGGTCTTCCAAACCAAAGATGCGGTCTCGGGATCCGCTATCCGCTCCACCAATTCCAATACATATACCTCGGCTTGCATATATAATATATTTGTAAGGTTGAGGAAAGGAAAGAGATATGTGCGACAGCCACGACTACCTAGTCCAGATTTGCGACCGCATCGCCGATGAGGTCGAGAAGTATGCCGAGAACGATTTCTGGTATGCCGACGACGATGGAGAAGAGCGCTATTACTTTGACGACAACTATAATATAGATATCATCTATCGCATGGGGTTTGGGATTGTCGGTGTGCGCATCATGGTCGCTTGCGGAGGCCCCAACGTCTGGGTCGATACCGATGAGAAGGCAGTATGCGGATACTGGGGAGGCGACACCTACAAGTCGTATCTCACCACCGACACTTGCAATCAGATCGAAGACGAGTTCAACGAATACTGTGCAAAGTTCGAGGACTAGGGGTTGCGCATGAATATCTCCATTGAGAAGTTCTACGACAAGTTCAACGAGATGTACGAGTTTATCTACGACAACTACGACCGTGTCGCCGGATACAGCGAGGCTCTTGAGGAGTTCGACGATTTTCTGAGCAAGCACACGTCGTTTGTCGTGGAATTTGCGAAATATCGGGGTCATATGATCTTTGGAGACGATGCTATCGACCCCATCTCCAGCGACCGCGAGTGCGTGGCGTTCATGTTCGCCCTGTCTTCTTTCATGTAACTTCCCATTAGTTCAATAGTAGAACGACAGATTTTGGCTCTGTAGACGGTGGGGCGGAACCATCATGGGAAGCCATCCTATTACACATGACTAAGACGCATTGTATAATATATACAACATTGGATAGAAGAGATTGGAACTTTGTATGACCGACAACTTTGTCATCCTCAGCGGACGCGCTCTCAAGGCCCTCGCCTCTATCAGCAAGTACGGCGATATTTGCTTTTACAACACATTTCTGTATGTCATCAATCCCGTGTTCACCGTGCGTATCTATCGAGACGATTTCGACAAGTTTGCCGATAAGAACTTCCGGGTTGATATCTCGGATGCCAAGAAGTTGAAGGTTTCGGACACCGTCGTTATCTCAGACGATGCGACTTGGCAGAACCTGTCCGACAAGTCCGAGCACGCAACCGAGAACAAAGAGGTAAACGAGAATACCATCACCTCTCTGAAGAACTACTTCGACAGCGAGGCCATGCCCTTTGACGGGGTAAATTGGTTCGGATTTGCCCTCAACACACTTGAGTATCTGGACAAACTTGTCTCAGGTTTCAAGATTGAGAACAACTTCATCTTCGAACTTATTCACAAGCAGGCAAAGCCCGACAATTACATCCTCCGCGCAAAGAACAAGTTTTGGTCAAAGAACGGTCTTTTGGATGTTTCAGAGTATTGCATGGAGATTGTCTTTACAACCGCAAACAAGTCGTAGTACCTCAGTTGGATAGAGGAGATGCCTCCTAAGCATCCTGCCGTGCGTTCAAGTCGCACCTACGACGCCAACCATCACCCCACAGGGGTACGAGAAATCAGAACCATCGTACCTCCCTTTAGAACGCTCCCCAATAGCCCAGAACCCTATTGGGGAGTTTTTTTGTTTACATGCGGTTTGTCTCTATGATATACTGTTTATACAGTGAGAGATAGAAAGGGATTTTATGCAAAACGACTACACTTCACCGCTCAGGTTTGCTTGCTCTCTTCTTTGTTGGAATGCATATACGAACAATATTTGCGAATATCGCATCCCACAGTCCAAACACGACGATTTGCGCAGATGGTATATGAACTCCTTTTATCCTATGCTCATGTCTCTGGCAGAAGGTAGCGACATCAAGTTTCCTATGCTTGGAAAGGCGTATGAGAAGTATCGCGCAGAAGATGAATACTATATCCTTAAATATGATGCAATGTGGGGAGGTGTTGACGATTTCGTCCACTACCTTACTTGCTATTGGCTGGAGAGAGACTACAGTGTTTGGAAGACTGTAACTGAAAACTACAAAGACAGGTTTGGGCGTATTCAACAGTCTGTCTCCTATGATTATTACATCTATAAGTTTCCTATGGTTTCAAACGAAATAAAGAAGAACATATCGCTCCAAATCGAAACTCCCGGTTCAAAACTGATACTTGAAGCAATTCACGAAACGCTCAATGATTTCAACAGAAAGTTCGCCTGAAAGGGGTAAGATATGCCGACCGATGAGAAGCAGGAATACCTTGACAAGAAGTACGCTTATATCGAGGACAAGCCGATTTCTGGCAAGAAGTCCAAGCGCCATCCTCCTCGCAAGGAAAAGCACAAGCATGACTATCAGAACTGTGTGTTCGAGTACGATTTGCGTATTATGGACAGGGTATATCCGCAGTTCCAGTTGGGTAGTTACTGCACGATTTGCGGTAAGATATCGACATATCATGACGACGGCAAACTCACAAAGTATGGGTTCAACACCGCGTGGTATTTGACCATCTTAGGGATTGCGACCGTCTATGGACACGAAGACGATATCGAGCGCGCAAAAGAGAGGGCCCGCAAGATTTATCCCGTATATGCGATCGACCCATGGAACCAGAAGTACGTCCCAATAGTGAAGGAGATTGAAGATGAGTAAGAAGATTATCGACTTTGACATTCGCGGATGCGCCATCAAACTCTATATCGGCGAGTGCGACGATTGGGGCGGAGACGACTGGGACGACGCTCCTTATGAGCACAATGCGGGGACCGTCTATGACAGATATGTGACTGAGGAGATCGTTCTACACCTCAAGTATGACGGTTGCTATATCTATGAACCCAGCGATTGCTCGGGTCTCAACTCCCGCTACAGCAAAGACGACATGAAGGCCCACAGGGTTCCCATGTTCGTCGTGCTTCCCGAGACTGAGCAAGATAGTTGCTATTGGTATACCTACGAGGATTTCTATTCTGCTGCATGTAACGAGAACTCCATCCTCGTATATATGGGCGACGACCTCAAGAGTGTGGTCGAGAGCCTGAATGACTACATTGTGGCGTTCGAGCGTAAGGAGGTTGGAGATGACAGATAGGTTCTATGTTGTCGTCACCATCGGCCACATTGGGTTTGCACATGACGACAGGCCTGTCGGTGTGTTCCCCGATCTCAAAACCGCTTGCGAGGTCATCGAGGAGAACAACGGCGACATTCATGAAGACTACTATACCTATGCGGTCGTAGAGGCATATGATTGGGGCCTGTATCCGGATTGCCGGAAGGTCGTCTGGTATAAATGGAACCTCTCCGAGAAGCGCTACGTCGTCTGCGATGAGCCTACCGAGGAGAAAATGTATACTAACTATGCTATCGGATAGCCTATAGGGCAAGTCGGCAATGTGTTGACTTGCCCTATTTTTTTGTTATATAATATTCTTATAACATCAAAGGAGGTTTCTATGTGGTCTATCGCCGTTGTCGATAAAGATTTGAAGGAGCAGTTCAGGTTCTCGGACATCTATTCCGGCAAGCGTGCGGTGAGGCTCCTGGAGGTTATGTCATCCTGCGACTATAAGTTGAAAGATTTGAAGCAAGAAGGCCACGATAACGTGATGGTCCTGGTAGACGAAAGGAACTAGTATGGGATACTTTTGCTCTAGCGATTGGCACTTCGGACATAAGCAGATACTTGAGTTCGAGCGAAACCGTTTCCAAAAGATAGAAGAGCATGACCAGTTCCTGCTCAAGACCATTCGCAACTACTTCCAAAGCAACATAGGCGCTCACGACACGTTCTATTTCCTGGGAGACTTGGGTGTGCCGACCGAGGCTGTGGCGTCGTCTCTGTATGCGCTGTTTGCGGATGCCCCCTTCAAGAAGGTGGCTGTCCTAGGTAACCATGACGGAAGCAAGCAGAAGCGGTTTATGCGCGAGATATTCGACGAGGTGTATGAGTATCCCATCTATATATCCAACACAGTCGTTCTGTCCCACTATCCTGTAGCGGTCTATGATTGCCAAATGAATATACATGGGCATCTGCACGCATCTTATCTCGCAGACCGCAACCACATAAACGCATCCGTTGCCGTTGCGAACTACAAGTTCGTCCAGCAGTCTCAGGTTGACCGCATAAAGAAGACGTTCGATACGCAGTGGTCTCCCAAGTTTCTGCATGAGCCTTATGCGAAGGATTACGTGTTCACCGACATGGGCAGGACCGATGTCGTGACCGACAGGCTCGGCAAGGTTAATTTGAAGGCCTCTCTCAAACTTAGAGGTGAAAAGTGATGGAAGATAAGGTTTTAGATATATTCAACACTCCAAGAGACGCACACCGCATAGGTACATTGCTTGACCTCTTGGGCCAGGTATGGGATTTGTATCCCGATATGCGGTTTGGGCAACTGATCATCAACTTAGGTTTGGATGAGTTTTACAAAGAGGATGATGTCGCTATTTCGGAATTGAGGGATTTTCTTGACAAAGAGTACGACAGCCGTTGACTTCTATCTAAAATTAGTGTATTATATATATAAAGATTGAGGACGAAAGATTGGACTTCTGCATGGATATCAAGAACTTTGCTCTGAACTCGACGGAAAAGTTGGAAGCCGAAATCAAGGCGTTCGCGTCCACGTATCCTATGCAGGGGCAGAAGATCCGCATCATGCCCGATGGGCACTCCGGTAAGGGTTGTACGGTGGGGTCGGTCTTCACGTTCGGCGATATGCTCAATCCGCAGGCGGTTGGGTGTGATATCGCTTGCTCGGTGACGGCTTTCCGCCTCCCTGTGCGCGCTGAAGATATCGACTTTGCGTCTCTTGACGAGGCCGTCCATAAGTGCGTTCCTCGTGGTGACACTATCCACGGCAAGCCCGTTCCTCTGGCAGAGGATTTCGACTGGTCGGACTTTAACTTTTGGTCGCATCTAACGGACGAACAGCGCCATCGTTCGCTCCTGTCGATGGGTACGCTGGGCGGCGGTAACCATTTCCTCTCTGTCGAACAGGCAGAAGATGGTTCGCTCTATATGGTAATCCATTGTGGTACGCGCGGTATGGGCATCTATGCCTTCAACTATTATATGGAACTTGCAGAAAATATCTGCAAGGAAAAGTATCGCATCCAGGAGCGCCATGTGAAGGATATCGCCAAGAAGTGGGAAGAGAACGGGGAGAAGGAGTATATCCCCTCGCTTTTCAAGGCTCTCAAGGAATGCGGTATCCAGAATACGCCTTTCTTGATGGGCAATGACCTCAAGAATTATATCCACGATCTTCGTCTTTGCGAGGAGTGGGTTATGAATTCGCACACGTCGATGTATATCTCCATCTGCCGTGCTATGGGATGGGATTGGACGCGCTTTAACAACAACATCCATTCCGTCCACAACACGGTCGATGCTTCCCGCAACATCGTCCGCAAGGGCGCTACATCCGCAGAAGCGGGTCAGTTGGGTATCGTCCCACTCAACATGGGCGATGGTTCTCTTATCGTTCGCGGAAAGGGCAATGCCGACTGGCTGTATTCGCTTCCTCATGGTGCGGGTCGCATCATGGGTCGAGCGGAGGCTAAGCGCAATCTGTCGATGGACGATTACAAGGAGGCTATGAAGGGTATCTATACTTCGTGCGTGCGTGAGTCAACGATCGACGAGTCGCCTATGTCCTATAAGAACGCGGATGAGATTGCGCGTGCAATCGAGCCCAACGGCGAAATCGTCGCGCGTCTGCGTCCTCTCTACAACTACAAGGCTGTGTAGAAAGGGGTTCAATGGAACCTATCAACGAGACTATTAAAATTCCCCCAAGCATCTCTCCTCTCCTTGTGCTGGGGGAAAAGGATTGTGTGTTCAACGCAATCAGGAAGGTGACCGACTGCAAACTCAGGTATCAACCTGAAGACGAGTCGTTCGCCGTCTATGGCGACCCAAGAGATGTGGATAAGTTAAAGGAAATCTTCGAGGAAATTTTCTCAAGGATTTTCAGGGATGAAGGTGTCAGCAAGAGCGACATCGGCGTAATCTGCAACATCGTGGACCAGCGTCCCGAAGACACTGATGAGACGGTTATTCTGTCCTATCACGGCAAGCAAATCCGCACTAAGACCAAGGGTCAACTCGAATATGTGCGGTCGATGCGCGAGAACGATATCACCGTCTGCATAGCGCCCCCGGGTTCGTCGAAGACTTACTCGGCTGTCGCATACGGCCTCAACCTCTTGCGCAACAAAGACGTGGATAAAATTATCATCACTCGACCTTTGGTTGAGGCCGGAGGCGAAGAAGTCGGTATCGAGCCCGGCACTATAACGGAAAAGTTATACAACTGGATGTTGCCTTGTCTTGACGTGTTCGAGCGCGTCCTCGGCAAAAGTCAACTTGAGAAGTATATCGAAGACGGCAAGATACAGATGCTTCCTCTTGGACGTATGAGAGGACTTAGTTTCTACCATTCATTCTGCATTGCGGACGAGATGCAAAACTCCTCTATCACCCTTGCCAAACTTATCGCAACCCGCATCGGTGAAGGATCTAAGATAGTGATTTGCGGAGACCCGATGCAGAGAGACTTCCGTGGTGAAAGCGGTCTAGACTATCTCGCCCGCTCACTAGACGGCATCTCTGGCGTCGGTGTTATCCGCATGAGCGATACAGACGTTGTCCGCCACGGCCTTATCCCCAAAATCCTCAAGGCGTTCGAGGATACCGACAAGCAGACGGAGCGAGAGTTCAAACGACAGATGTCTCAAGGCTTCGGCATTCCTGTTATGGCATCTCCTGCCGGAATGCAACCCGTTTCCGTGCAGATTGGCGGACCCGGTTCTATAATCGCATAGTTTGTTGACATAAGCCCCTTTTAGGTGATATAATATCTATATCAATCTGAGAGGGGCTTTTATGATAAAGAAGAGCGAGATGAAGTTTTTCGAGGCGGCGCGCGCAGTTGCCATGCAGTCCGACTACAAGAGCATCCATATGGGTGCCGTGCTTGTATACCAAGGGAAGATTGTGGCAAGCGGTTGCAATTCGAACAAGACGCTTCCTCTCCAAAAGAAGTACAACAGGCGCTATAGGACGTTCAGAGGCGGTCCTCGTATGGTCGTTGACTCAGTGCACGCAGAGGTCGCCTGCATCAACTCCATTCCATATCCTGTCGCTCAAGATATGGATTGGAAAAAGGTGAAACTTTTCATATATCGGATATCTCCTGGTTCCCCTTTGGGCTTTTCGCTTGCTCGTCCTTGCGACGCCTGCATGGCCCTCATAAAGGACAAGGGCATCAGGAATATATATTACACTACACGAGACGGTTATGCTTACGAAAGGATTGAATGATGAAGGAAGTAACCGACGATATGTTCAACGCAGTGCCTTCCAAGAACCTGTTTGAGGATTTTTGCGAGGCATTCCACACCGATATGGTCGTTTGGGCAGGATGCGGAATGATTATGAGGTTCTGATGAATTTATTTGGACAGACTAGCAAAGACAGCCAATGTTTTTACTATACCGACCAGCAGGTAGAACAGATTGCGAAAAAGTTATCCGAGATTGAAGACACCAAATATGAAAGCCTATACGAGGGTGGTATCGTCAAGTTCATCAACCCCAAAGATAGGGCAGATGAAATTTGGTTTGAAGATCTGATATATGACAGCCTCGGGGACGTCGAGCATAAACTATACAATGTCGTAGTCCTATACCCCAGCGGATATCAGTATTTTCAAGACGATATGGCCGCGATAGTGGTGGTGACCAAACTATGAGCAGGCTTTTGGTGTGCGGAAGTCGCAAACTGGACTGTATCAACTTCAACTACACTCTTCTCCCAATCCTCCAAAAATATGGTGTGACTTGCGTCATTACCGGAGGCGCCGTCGGAACAGATATCCAATGTCAGAGATGGTGCGCTTATAACGAGATAAACACAGTCACACTAAAACCAAACTATGAAAAATATGGCGGGCGTGCTCCGCTTATCCGGGATGACGAGATGGTGGAGATGTGCGACTTATGCATAGGGTATTGGGACGGTGAGTCTCATGGCACGAAATATACCATCGACAAGGCTTTCGCGGCCGGGAAACTCATAGGGGTGTTCCTCTATCCGAACGGCAGTACCATCCCGACTTTTTATTCCTCAAGAAAGGATACACATGAAGGTTAAAAAGTATGTCTACAATGAAGAGTTCGACGATTATGACGGTATAATTGAAAGTCAGGAACTTCTCGATCCCGACGACGGCATGCGACTTGTGTTCGACGTGAGGAACTTCACGTTTTGTCCCGAAGACGCTATTATCGAGCGCGGTCTTTTCAACGCAAGCGACTATATCAAAGCCCTCAACAAGGGCATCGAACTTGCAAAGGCCGGGTATGACCGAGTGGAGATTGAGGATTAATATGTACGAAGACTGGTACGACGACGAGGAGTTCGACAGTTTCGAGAAAATCCGCCCCAAGTCAAAGCCCCGTAGTGGTAAAGAGAAGATGACCGCCACAGATATAATCAAAGAGAAGCGACGTGAGCGTGCAAACGAGAAAGAAGAGATGCTGTCCTCTGAGAATGTGAGGGACTGATGTTGAACCCGCAAAAAGAAGTATACAAACATCTGAAGCGATATCTTGATTGGAACGATTTAGATGACGGTCTCGGCAAAGACGAATACCTGTTCATCTCATCTATTGGATCGTTCAACTACAATCTCCAACACGATAAGTCTGACGTGGATACACGGCTTGTATATGTTCCAGGACTTGACAATATCTCAAATGGAAGAGACCAAAAGACACGTCAGATGAACGTCGGAGAAGCCCACATGACAGTTGAGAGCATCGTCAACTTCAAGAGGCTTCTCATGAAGAGCAACCCCACCGTTTTGGAGGCTTTGTATTCTAGGAATATGGTATTGAACGACAAATATATCGAGCCATTCTATGACTTGATCGTCCCGCATTGGGACGAGATACCCTATCTAAATCCGCACGAATTCTTCAAGGCAATTCTGGGCGCGGCGGTTTCTTTCACAAAGAAAACAAGCGTGAAAAGTCTGTCACATATACCCAGGATGTATGGTATACTTGTAAAGTATCTGGAAGGAAAGCCCTTTGACGAGGTACTTTATTTGAACGACGATGAAAGAAAGATGATCTTCAATATCAGAAAATATGAAGAGCATTGCGATTTTGAAGAAGAGATAAATTTAATCAGGGAAAAAGAGGAAGAGATAAAGAAAATTCCATTCTGCGACTTTAAAGTATATGAAGATGTGAATAAATTCTTCAGCGAAATCCAAATTTTGAAGTTGGAAGAAAACATCGAGAGCTATAGGGAGGAGCAACGTGATAGTAGTCGTTGGGGACATTCATGGTAACAAGTTCAACCTCATGTCTGTCCTATCTTATCTTATCCCGCTGACCTCTAAGGATATCGTCATTCTTGCGGGAGACGTGGGTATCCTCTACGGTGGCAATAAGATGGGAAGCCTTCTCCACTATATGGTATCCCAGCCTTGCAAGTTTATCGTACTCCGTGGGAACCATGACGATCGTTATTGGAAGTCGTATCAGGAGCGGGGTGAGTCGTTCATCGTCGAGGATATGTTCGGCACGCAACTCGCGCACCAGAAGAAGTATCCAAACGTCTATTATGTCAAAGACGAGGGTGATATTCTCACTATTGACGACAAACGCTTTCTTATGATACCGGGGGCATTCTCTGTCGATGGGGAATACCGAAAAGCAAGGGGCCTTCCTTATTGCGAAGACGAACAACTCACCTATCAGGAGATGGACAACCTCCTGGGCAGGATTGCCGATGAAGGCCCAATAGACTATGTTGTTTCGCATACGTGTCCTCTGTCCTGGCAAGGCCAACTTCAGTATCTATTCTTAGACTTTCTCGACCAATCTAAGATAGATAAGACAATGGATAAGTTTCTTGATGCGGTGAACGATGCTTTGCCGGAATATAAGATGTGGTTGTTCGGACATTTCCATGATGACAAGAAGATAGAGGGCACAAACGCCTATATGCTTTATACATCCCCGTTTGTTATCGAGACCCAAGAGGAAAAAGGAGAAATACAAGATGCCGGGTAAAATTCAAAGTGCGTTCTATGAAGATGAGATGCTACGAGGTTCTATGACCAAGGTTTATAAGTGGGGTGAGACAACCTCCTGGGCTACGGTAGACGCAGAAGACATGGACATCGCAAACCAGTGGGACTGCTATAGGCTTTGCGATTATAAGTGCGACTACAAGGCCCTTCTAAAGAAGGCCACAGTTATGGCTGAGCGCGCTCGCGGTATGGAGATTGCCTACAACAACCTCAAGAACTCTCTAGACGAGAAGTCTCTCAGCAAGTTACATCGACAGGTCAAAGTGGCAAAGCGAGACGCGGAAAAGGTCAGGCGCGATGCCGTCAATATGAAGAAGAACTATCAGAAATATGCGGACAGCGTGGCAACCAACCGTCGCAAGATCCGCACCTCTCCACGCCCAACTGAGAATAAAGGGAATGAATAAAAGTCTATAGGAGTAATAAAATGAATGCTGAAGAAACGGTTGCGTATAGGTGTGGAAAGTGCGGTCGCGTCTTTGTAAACAAGGAGACGGCTGAGAAATGCTGCGCTCCAGGAAAGTGCGATATATGCGGTTGCGAACTTCCTCCCTATCATACGAGATGCGACAGTTGTTCTGAGATATATAAATGGAACCACGCCAAGTATCGTCTGACATATGACGAATATCTCGCTAAGTCCGGGCATGGGATACTATATTATCACGAACGGTTCTATGACGACTTGGAAGATTTGGCATATAAGTTGGAGGCAGATGAAGAGGAATTCCCGCAAGACAATATCGGCATCTATGGGATAACTCAAGAAAAACTCTGCTTCTCATTCGACAATCTACACGATGTGCTCAGCGATAATGCTTGCGAGGATTGGGAGATGGACGAAGACCAAGAGAAAGAGATAGAGCGGTTCTGCGTAACTTATCGCGATAACTATGCAGATACAGTTTGGTGGCCTGATTATAATACCGCTATTGTTCCTGACTGATTTTAAGCCCCTCTAGCAGGGGCTTTTTTTATTTGACTTGTTCTCGCTCTTTATGATATAATGTCATGAAGAAAAGGAGGATGATATGATTAGGCAAAAAGAGTTTGTGCGTATCGTAAACGAACTTGACAGACTGTGCGGTAAGTATTTTGACGAGAACAATCCCGCCATGCAAGAGGTGCTGTTATCGTATATAGGCTCGATAGACATGGCAATCGACCCTGATGCAAACGTCATGTACTGGTATTGCATAGACAACGATTTTGGTCGAAATAAGAAAAAGTACAACGGTAAGGCGGTGGACACCCCTATCAAACTATACAACGCCATGAAGAAGGCAGAGGTGGCCGATGGCGAAAACCTATGACGAGAACTCCATCAAGAAGATGGACCCTCGGACGTTCTGCCGGCATAGGCCGGACGTCTATCTAGGTTCGTCCGCAAACTCGACCCAACTTGTAAAAGAAATTGTGTCGAACTCTGTAGACGAGGCTATCGCAGGCAACTGCTCTACTATTTGGGTCGATATAGATTACAGTAAGAACAAAGTCAAGGTGCGAGATAACGGCCAGGGTATTTTGCCGAACGTATGGAAGGACAACCATACCGTTCTTGAGATGGTCTATGGAGACATCAACACAAGCGGTAAATACGAACATGACGAGAACTCCGCCTATAAGATCTCAACCGGAGCGTTCGGCATCGGAGGAGCGCTTTCCAACTGGTTGTCAAAGACGTTCACGGCACAGACTTCTCGCGGTGGTTGCACCGAGGTTGTCAACTTTCAAGATGGTTTGTTCGAAGATAGGGACGTTTTTCGCTCAGACCCCAAAGAGCACGGTGTCGTTGTGGAGTTTATGCCAGACCCACAGTTCTTCGACGACCCGCACCCAAATGAAAGCGAACTTGTTTCCTATCTGCGGGATGTGGTATGCCTTGTTCCAAATCTTACAATCGAGTATAACGGTCGGGTATTTAAAAGCGCAAACGGCATCTCTGACATTTTGGAGAATTGGTCTCACGAAAGCGCAGACCTCACTCCCAAGAGGTTCAAGTGTGAGTTTGACGATACCACGAACAATAAGCACCTGTACTGCGCCGCCATGTTTAGGGATACTTCCGAGGCGGTGTTCTCAGCATTCTGCAATTACGCACCAATTGAAGGCGGCGCACCGATGACGGCAATCAAGACCGTCATCACTAAAGTCTTCAACTCTTGGGGGCAGGACAACGGCATCTTGAAAGAGAATGAAAAGTTATCCGGCAATGCAATCCAGGAAGGCATCGTGTTTGCGTTCAACCTAGTGTCGAACGATATCCGGTATGACTCTCAGACCAAGGTGCGCGTAACCTCTACCACAGACAACGACTTCATTGCGACCAATCTCACAAGCGCCCTCACTAAGTGGTTAAACGACAATCCCCAACAATCGAAGGCACTCATAGAGAAATCCGTTATTGCCAAGCGCGCAGCCGAAGCCGCCAAGCGAGCAAGAGACGCCGTCAAGGGCAAGAAAAATAAAAAAGAAAAAGTATTTAAACTTCCAACAAAACTTACTGATTGTTGGACTAAGGATCGCAAGAAAGCAGAGCTTATTTTATGTGAGGGTTTAAGTGCTGCCAGTTCCCTTGTGTCTGCTAGAAATTCTCAATATCAGGCGGTATATGGAGTTAGAGGAAAAATGTTATCCGTTCTTAAGACAACTCCAGTTAAAATACTAGAGAACCAAGAGATAAACAACATAGTGCAGGCCCTTGGTTTAGATGTAGATGTTAAGACAGCAAAAATGGTATACGATGCTAAAAAGTTAAGATACAATAAAATCATTGCGAATTGTGATGCTAAGTAAAATTGGCTGTGTAATATCTTTTCCGACTTATCATCGGGGTGCCGTTTATTTTTTATAAATATGGGAATAATAAATCCTGATGGTTCTCATATAAAAACGGCGCTAACGGGGGAGCCTAAATCTTAAACAGACATGGTAATCCCGTGGCAATATTTATAGCCATAGGCGCCAGAATTATTAGAAGGGCGCTGATGTTGGAATGATTGGAATATATAGGATAACAAATAATGTAAATGGTAAGTTCTATATTGGACAAAGTGTCAATATAGCAAGAAGATGGAAAGAACATTGCTCTCCTACCAGATATAAAACAAGCCACATCCCCGTCGAATGGGCTATTCACAAATATGGAAAAGAAAACTTTTCCTTTGAAGTATTGGAAGAGTGCGAAGTTGAGAAGTTAAACCGCAAAGAAACATGGTGGATACTTCATACGAATGCCATAGAAAAGGGATATAACTGTAATGAAGGTGGAAATACTGGTACAAGAGGACAAGGAAATCCAAATTCTAAACTTACATTAGAAGATGTTATTTTTATAAGAAAAGTCTACGATTTAAAAACTAGTACTCAAAAAGAAATATATTCATTATTCGAAGATAAAATAACTTGGTCTACCTTCAGAGGTGTATGGGAAGGCAGTAGTTGGTCTGATGTAATGCCAGAAGTTTTTACAGAAGAAAATAAAGAGTATTATAAGAAAAAAGCAGGTTATAAAGTAAATAATTATTTTTCTGACGAAGAAGTCATGTCTATTAGAAAACAGTATGTTTTTAAAACTGCTAAAGAATTATATTCGCATTATTCTGATAGAATGACATATAATGCTTTTCAATTTATGCTCTGTGGATTTTCATACAATTATTTGCCATATTATCATAAAAAAACAAAAACTTGGATCTATCCAGGGGAAGAGCCTAAAAAAAATAAAAATAGGGTTCGTGCAAATAAAGGAAGAAAATCCCCAACTTCTGCTTACACAGATGAAGAGGTTTTATCTTTAAGAAGAGAATATGTGACTAAGAGTTATAAAGAATTGTATGAAGAAAGCGATAAAAGAATTTCAGAAGAAAGTTTTCAAAGTATGTTATGCGGGAAAACATATAAAAATATTCCTATATATTCCAAGACAAAAAAACAATGGCTATAAATAAGGCTGTATCGACTATCTCCGGATCGGGAGAGTAGGGCTGCTATTGATACGTAGTTCGAAACAGATATCCTCATTTAGTTATGAGTAAGATATAGTCAGGGCCCATAGAAATATGGGAATAACTGGATTTTGATGGTTTTGCTATTAAGAATTTAATGTTCAATATATTATGGTATATGTGCCCAGAGTTAATATTAAAAGGTCATGTGTACGCTGCAATTCCTCCATTGTTTAGGGTAACCACCAATAAAAATGAATATATATATTTAAAAGATAAAAAGGCATTAGAAGAATATAAAAAGTCTCATAAAGGTATTAAATCGATTAATCGAATGAAGGGTTTAGGAGAAATGGACCCAGAGGAAGTCGCTGCGACTTTAATGAACCCTGAAACAAGAAACATTGTGCAATTAACGGTTAGCGATAAAAATGAGATAGATAGGCTTATGAATGATTTATACGGTAAAGAAGTAAAACCTAGAGTTGATTTCCTTCTTGAACACGCAGAGGAGGCTGAGATTGAATAATAAAATAGAAATGTATGAAGAGATTTCAAAAAATTTTATCAATTCCTCATACGATGTAAATTCAAATCGAGCCTTTCCTAGTGTTTATGATGGCCTCAAACCGGGTCAAAGATGTTGTCTTTGGGAGATGTATAAAAAGGGATATGCGAGCAAAAAACCTCATGTAAAATCTGCTAAGGTAAGTGGCGGTGTTATCGCTGATTGGTGGCCGCATAGCGATACCGCGATATATGAGACTTTTGTACGAATGGCTCAACCTTTTACAAACAATGTTCCGGAAGTAGATTTTCATGGTTCATACGGCAATCAGGTTCTTGGCGCCAATTCTTTTGCATCAAGTCGTTATACAGAGTGTCGGTTATCTCCAATGGCAGAAGACGGGATGCTTGCTGGAATAGATGAGAATTCGGTAGATATGGTGCTTAATTTTTCTGAGGATCAATACATGCCCTCGGTATTGCCTTCCGTCTTCCCAACCTTATTAGTGAATGGAGCGCAAGGTCTTGGTGTATCTATTGCAAACTGGTGGGTTCCACATAACTTTATTGAGACCGCTCAACTTATAACCTCTTATCTATCTACTGGTAAATATGATGATAGCAATTATTTCCCAGATTTTCCCACGGGTGGGACTATAATTAACTCTAAAGACGAGTTAAGAAAGATAAATTCAGAAGGTAAGGGAAAGGTAATTCAACAAGCAAAATATACAGTTCAAAAAAATATCATTCTTTTTACAGAGTTTTGTTACCAAACTTTCATAGAGCCGATTATTGAAGAAATTAAAATCGGTATATCGTCTAATAAAATTGATGGAATTAAAAGTGTAGACAATAAAAGTGATAAACACAATTTATTACTTTCGATTGAGTGTAATAAAGACGCAGATGTGCGTAAAGTCTTAGCTCAACTTTTTAAAAATACATCTCTTCAATGTCAATATAATGTTAATCAGATAGCGCTCGTTGGGAAGACCCCTACCAAACTTTCTACGAAAAAAAGTGTAGATCTCTACATAGCCCACAACCTCGAATGTATACGTCGCCAGTATTCCTATAGGCTAAATAAGACAAACGAGCGTATAGAGGTACTACAGGGCCTCACGAAGGCAATTGATAGGGTGGATGAAGTCATCAATACCATCCGTTCCGCAAAAGATGCCAAGACCGCAAAGAAGAACCTTGTAGATATTTTCGAGTTGACCGAGCGTCAGGCAGACGCAGTTCTCGCAATCAAACTGTCCTCGCTTGCAAACTATGCGGTTATGGATTTGCAGAAGGAGTTGGACGACCTAACTAAGCAAGCCGTGAAGTTTTCCAAGGTCGTGGACAACGAGAAGGAGCGTAAGAAGGTTCTATCCAAAAGGCTAGACGAACTTGTCAAGAAATATGGAGATGAGCGTCGCACGCTTATCCAAGAGAAGCAATTGAGCAAAACTGCCGCAAGCGGCGATTTTCGTAAATGGGAAGTCGTCCTAGACGAGAAGTCCCGCACGCTCTCCAAGAGGCAGGCAGAAAACGGCAAGCACAATTCAGATTGCGTAGTCTTGTCTTCTACTCATGGTCGCGTTTTTAGGGTCATGGTTGCAGATATCCCCGAGAACGGTATCACAGACTTCACCCTTCTAGACGAACTTCTAATAGAGGAGCAAATTAACACCGTCAATTCTGGTGGAACACAAATCATCATGCTCACGACCGGCAACAAGATAAAGCGCCTATGTCTCGATGAGTTCGAAGGCAACGTGCGCAACAAGACGGGCATGAGTGCAATCAAACTACCTGTTGGGGATAGGGTTATCTGGTGCGGAGAGATTAAACCTGAACATAAGTCGGTCAATGTCATAGATATCGGAGAGTATTATTCGTCTTTTCCGGTGGACGAAGTGCCTCTGCAAAAGAAGACGTCTGCGGGCGTCACCATTGGCAAACCCGCTTTTGACGAGGTATATGCAATCCAACTATCGAGCAAGGAGGCGAGCGGTCATAGGGGAGGAAAATTCAAGAAGGGCCACCTTCTGCACTGATTGCGATATGATGAAACGAGGAGACTTGATATACCGTGACTGCGAACTTTGCAAAGAGCGCACAAAGCGCCTTATAAGGTTCCAATATGCGGTGATGGATATATTCGATGCAATTAAGGAGAACCCTTTACATAAAGGTCGGGCCATGGTATAATGGTTTTGTAAATAAGGAAAGATGACAAACGAAAGGAACTCTGTATGGCTATCGAACTCTCTGAGAAGGCAACCGTCGTTATGAAGACTATGCAGGCCGGTGCCGACGGCCTAATCGGCAAGGAACTGGCTGCGGCGTGCAACATCTCTTCCCGTGCAATCACCGGTGTCGTCAACAGTCTCGTCAAGAAGGGACTCGTCGAGCGTCATGACGGTAACCCCAAGACCATCTGGCTCACTGACGGGGGGCGTGCGTTCCACATCCCCAACGGTGAGAATACCGTCGTTGTGAAGGAGGCTAAGCCCGCAGGCTATAGTGAGCAGGAGACCGAGGACGACGATGTCGAGCCGACCGACGATGACCTCGACGCCATCGAGCACGGTGGCGTTTCTGAGATGATGGAAGACCTTCTGGATTATGACAAGGCTGACGAGGATACCCAGCGCATCATTGATAATCTTCGCCAGCAGGAGTGGGAGGAGTTTTAATTGGAATTTTCTGATGTAGAAGTTCATGGTTTTAAGCCAGCGATTATGTTCATGCGCAATCCTCTTAAGTCCTATCATCTTGCTGATAGTGACTTCGGTCAACCAGATGATGCCAATTTTATTATTGGAGAAAAGGACTATGATCTAGCTAAGCGACTTTGTATTGGTGGCGATGTTCATCGCAAGTGGATGCGTATGGTATTTGTGTGGGTAAATATTACAATGCCTCGATATCTTGCTCAAGAGTTTGATACGTATCAGTATATCCCGAAGAGTACCGAGAGTACAATGCACACTCTCCGCAAGCAAGAATTTAATCAGTCAAATTTTGAATTTGATTGGGACAGTGCGCCTACTTATATGACCGAAGCAATGAACCATATGATTGAGGCTCTTAAGATGGCCCGAGATGATATGAATAAGGCAGAAGGAGAGGAGAAAGCTAAACTTCTTCGTTGTATCAAGGGCATGCTTCCTGAAGGTTTTCTTCATACTCGTGGGGTTTGTATGAACTACGAGCATCTTGCTCGCATGTATGAACAGCGCAAGGACCATCGCCTCAAGGAGTGGAATACCGATTTTGTAAACTGGGTACATACTCTTCCCTACTCGGAGTTCATCACCCACGAGTGGGACGGGGTTGACACGAGTGCTGAATAACCCTATAATATTTGAACAATGCAGTCGATTTTGAAAGGTTGGTACAGTTTTGCTAAAGACGTCTAACAACATTCATGTCCGTGGCTATGTTTTCTCCCACAATCTTGAGAAGGCCGTCTATGGCCCCAACAGCAAGAAGGCCGGTCAGGAGTACATCCGTGGCAATGTCACCGTCGCCACCGACGACCAAGCCCTCAACGTGGTTCAGGTGAACTTCTCGTTTGTCGATCCCACCTGGGCCAAGTCCGGCAAGCCTAACGACACCTATGCGGTTCTTGAGAGTATCATCAACACCCAGAACACCTATCAGAACGTTGGCACGCAAGCCATGAAGATCCGCATCGACGGCAATTTCGAGGTTAACGATTACTGGAGCAAGAACAACAACACGATGGTCTCCTCGACCCGTCTGCGCGGTGTGTTCGCTCACACGATGCTTCCCAGCGACAACCTCGGCGACACTCCCGCCACGTTCGATGCCGACATGCTCGTGACCAAGGCCGATACCCGTGAGTACAACGATGGCAACGTCACCTTCGAGATCAGCGGTTTCGTGTTCGACTTCCGCAATGCGCTCATTCCCCTCACCCTCGTTGTCCGAGACGAACTGGGCCAGGACTTCTTCAACAGCGCCGACATCTCGCAGTCCAATCCCATGTTCCTGAACGTCGATGGCGTCTTCACTTCCGAGGTCATCGAGCTTGAGCGCGAGAACGACTCGACCGAGTATGCGTTCGGCGCTCCCAAGGTCGTCAAAACCAAGCGTAGCGTCCGCCGTTGGGAACTTCTCCATGCCAAGAACCCCTACGACTTCGGCGACGAGAGCGTCATGACTATGGATGAGTTCAAGTCTGCGCTCCAGGCTCGCACCGAGAAGGTCGCAAACGAGGAGCAACGCGCTAAGTCCCGTGGCGGTATTCCAACGGTTCCCAACAAGCCCAAGGCTACTCCTCAGCCGATTGCTTCAGACGACGATATCGAGTTCTAAGATATAGATAAAACTAATATTGCAATAGAAATAGGGGCGCGCAAGCGCCCCTTGTCATTGGCGATTGGAGAATAAATTGGCTATCGACCTTCTGAAAATTCAACCGAACAAGGTATCTAAGGATCTGAACTCCTATCAAATCTACATTTTTGGTCCTGGCGGCGTGGGTAAGACGACGCTCAGTGCGCAGATGGATAAGGCTCTTCTCATCGCGTTCGAGGCAGGCTACAGCGCAATCCCCGGTGTCATGGCACAGGACGTCACCACTTGGGGCGAGTTCAAGCAAGTCGTGCGCGAGCTTAAGAAGCCCGAGGTGCGCGAGACTTTCTCGTGCCTGGTAATCGACACCATCGACATCGCGGCGAGCCTGTGCGAGAAGTACGTCTGCTCGCAGAACAATGTCGAGAACCTATCCGATCTCGCGTGGGGCAAGGGTTTCCGTCTGGTAAAGCAAGAGCTTGAAGAAACCTTCCGACTTCTCTCGCACAATCTTGGGTACGCCCTGTTCTTTATCTCACACTCGAAGGATAAGACCTTCAAGCCTGAGGATGGAGACGAGTATAACCAAATCGTCCCCACGCTTTCAACTTCATACAACGAGATTATCCGCAACATGTGCGATATCCAAGGTTATGCGCACCCGGTGCGCCACGAGGATGGTTCATCTTCTGTCATGCTTACTCTTCGCTCTCCCGACGGTAGGGTTGAGTGCAAGAGCCGTTTCAAGATGATCGATCCGGAAATCGAGTTCAACTACGAGAGTCTTGCAAACGCACTTCACGAGGCCATCGACCGTGAGGCAAAGCTGACGAACGGCAAGTTTATCACCCAGGAGCGAGCGAATTCCGTACAGCAAAAGGAATATGATTTCAACGCGCTTATGGCTGCGTTCAATGGCATGGTTGCCGATTTGCGTGGCTCAATGGACAAGGACACGTTCGCAAAGACATGGGCTCCAAAGATTACCTCGATTACCGCAGAGTACCTCGGCAAGGGGCGCAAGGTCAACGAGTGTTCCGAAGACCAAGCCGAGCAACTTGACCTGATTGTCAGCGACCTGCGCGATGCTATCAAGAACACTACCAAGTGAGGTTATAGCTCGATAGCGGGCTTCGCTTTAGCGCTTGCTTGTTAAACGACCCCTCTAGAAGATATTTCTAGAGGGGTTTTTCCATATTGACCTATGTGCCGTTTGTGTGATATAATATATCAAGCATAGATATATAGGAGGATATATGGAAGACATCAAAGATAAAATCAGACAATATATACGAGAGAGAGTGCCAAACTATGACGGCAAGAAGTGCGGGCGTACCATACAGACGCTACACTCCCAAGGTTATTCGTATGAGCATATCTACAAGGCATTGACCTATTGGTTCGATGTACGCCATTCTGACCCCTCGAAATGCAATAGGGGTATTGGAATACTACCTTATATTATAGATGAGGCTATAGCGTACTACATTGACGTAGAGAGGCATTCTGAAGCCTTGTCCCAAGAGAAAATAAGAGATATCGTGCAGACAAACACTATTTCCGTGCGACGTCCCGATATCAAGCCACCGGACCTCATCGACCTGGAGTAGCCTATGGCAGGAAGCAAATATATAGATACCGCCGCCGCCGTTCAGGTTATAGGCTCAATCCTCAGAGAACCGAACCTTTTGGACGACCAAGGCTATTTCTTTTCCGACGACGATTTCACAAGCGACCTTCACAAGGTAATCTTCGCGGCGGCGAACAACCTGTTCAAGATGGGCGCAGACGACCTGTCTGTCAATGCCGTCGAAGACTACCTGTCGCAACGTCCCAAGTCCTATGCCATTTTCAAGAACGGCAAAGGCGCTCAATGGATGGAGGATGCGAAGGCGTCTGCCACTCCCGAGAACTTCGACTACTATTATTCTCGCGTGAAGAAGATGACGCTTCTTAGAGGATATGAGAAGGTAGGTCTCGATCTTCGATGGCTGTACGACCCAGACAACATCCTCGACATCGAGAAGAAGAAGCAACAGGAAGACGCACTCGATGCGATGAGCCTTAACGATTTGGCGGATGCCATCGACAACCGCGTGATGGACGTTCGTAGCGTCTATGTGGACAATGCAAGCGATGAGGCAACTGCAATCGGATGCGGTCTCGACAAACTTATGAGCGACCTTAAGTCAACTCCAGAGATGGGGCTTCCTCTCTATGGTCCCCTTATCAACGGGGTAGTCAGAGGTGCTAGGCTCAAGAAGTATTATATCAGAACTGCTCCTACGGGAGTCGGTATCTAACGTATATTTTTCTTTTTTCTGGGTATATTCTCCTTGAAGCAAACCGCTTCTGAAAGGAGAAGTTAATGGGCGCTACAAAAGAGTTTCTAGAAAAGTATCAAAAAGCAAAAGTCTACTATTTAAGCAATATTCCTAATACAAGTATAACTAAAACTGCGGAGATATTCAGTATAGATAGAGCCGCTTTTTCTAGGAGATTAAGGTCCGAGGGTATTGAAATAATTAATTATCAAAATCTTTTAAAATTTAATAATAAATTTTTTGATAAAATAGATACTGAAGAAAAAGCCTATTGGCTTGGTTTTCTTTATGCTGATGGGGCAATATCCAAAGATGGCAAAAATATTATTGAGTTATCATTAAAAAGTTCTGATATCAATCATCTTGAAAAATTCAAAAGTTCTTTGGGTTTTAAAGAAGAAAAACATATTTTTCAAGATGCTATCAGATGTAGGATAGAAATCGTAGATAAACATGCCAGGCAACAATTAATTTCTTTAGGTTGTACTCCTAGAAAAAGTCTTACCCTTACTTTTCCAACAGAAGAACAAGTTCCATCTTATTTGCTCTCCCATTTTTTAAGAGGATATGTGGATGGAGATGGAAGTGTTTTCTTAGGAAAACATAAGAATAAAAATGGAACTATTAAAGAATATCCACGGTTATCAATATTGGGAACATATAACTTTTTATCAAACACTATTGAAAAAATGAACTGGCCTATTGCTAAAATAAGACAACCAAGTGGCGCTTGTGCCGTTGAGTGGGCTCGTTGTAAAGCAAAGTATATTCTAGATACTCTTTATCAAAATGCAACCATATACCTAGACAGAAAAATGGAAAAATATCAATATATTTGCCGACTTTAAATCGGGGAAAAAATCTGGAAGCCTAAGTGCGAAAGCATATGGTAATCAGAGGTGAAGGTGTAAAAGCCAGCCGCAACGCATAGGTCTTGAAATAATAGACCCACGAGGCCCCGAAACAATCAAAATACTGATTGTTAAAAGATATGCTGGACTTATGGGAAACCATAAGAACTAGGGGATAAAAAGCCTCTAGGGTAACAAAACGAAAACAAGAACGATGATAGCAGATGCTTGTTATCTATCTTGCGAAGAGATATACGAAAGCGATGGATGGCAAAGGATAGGTTCCAACGAGCCCGTATTGTTTATCTCTACAGAGCTTGAACTAAATGAGATACAGACTATGGCTCTTGCCTTTTTGTCAGATGTAAATGAAGAAAAAATATTGTCCTGCTCTTGTACTTACGAAGAGCAGGAACGAGTTGATCGAGCAGCGCAGATTCTTTCTACTGCACCGTTATATATCGAGGTAATTCCTGATTTTTCCATCCAAGATATTGAAAATAGCATTAAAAGAAATATGCGCATTAATAAAGCTCACTATGTGTTCTTTGATTACCTTTCAACTTCAATGAGTATTCTTGAAGAAGTTTCCTCAAAGACACATGGTACAAAAATTCGAGAGGATAATGTTCTTTTCATGCTCTCAACAAAGCTAAAAGACCTTTGTAACCAGTATAATCTTTTTATCATGACAAGCACTCAAACAAATGCGGATTTTAAAACAGATGAAATGCCTGACCAAAATTTACTACGCGGATCGAAGGCGGTCGCAGATCGTGCTGATTTTGGCGCTATCTTACTTGATACTACTCAGAAAGATAAAGACAATCTTCAGCAGTTTTGTTTAGACAACGGTATTCCAATTCCAAATGTCAAACTGTCTATCTATAAAAATCGTAGAGGTTCGTTTACCAAAGGTTACCTTTGGATGCATGCAGACAAGGGTACCTGTCGTTTTCGAGCCATGTTTGCTACAGACTGGCAATACAGCCTTATCCCGGTGACAGACTATAATGTAACAGTTATTGAGGCAGAAACCGTGGAAGAACCTATCCAGGAGGAAGAAGCAAGTGTAGAAGTGGTTGAGCCGTTCTACGAAGACGACGGGTGGGTGTTCTAGTATGATCAACTATGATAAGAACGTCATCAAAGACAGGCTCACCATCGACGATGTGTATGACTTGCTGGAAGAACTCGGTGGCGAACCGCAGATGTGCGGGGATGCTATTGTTGCAAAGACGATATGCCATGGCGGAGATAGTCACAAGCTTTACTATTATAATAATAGTTCCCTGCTGAAGTGCTACACATCGGACTGCGGTGTGTTCGATATCTTCGAGTTGGTAAGCCGTGTACGCGACATCGACCTTCCCCACGCCATCGAGTATGTGGCAGACTTCTTCCACCTGTATGCCTTTGTCCAACAGGACGAGATGAGCCTTGAGGATTGGAAAGTACTTGAACGGTATGAGAAGCGTGCCGGTATCAAATCCAACAAAGACCGCATAATCTTGCCTGAGTATGACAATGTCATAAAACATTACCCACATCCTCACATTCCCTCTTGGGAAGAGCAAGGTATCGCAAAAGATATCTGCGACTTTGCAGGAATTGCCTACAATCCAGAAGATGGAAGCATTCTAATACCGCACTATGATGCGGACAACAGGCTGATAGGTATCCGTCGTCGCACGATGGTGGAGGATATCGCAGAGCAGTTCGGTAAATACACACCAGCCCGCATAAACAACGTGACATACGCACATCCCTTGGCTTTTAATCTTTATGGTCTAAACTGGGTCAAAGACAATATTAAAAATACGGGCGTCGCCATATGCGTCGAAGGTGAAAAGTCTGTCCTTCAAAGTCTGTCCTATCTCGGCATTTCAAACTCACTGACGGTTGCAGTGTGCGGACAATCCATCTCAAAGTATCAGTTTCAACTTCTTTTGGACCTGGGTATAAAGGAGTTGGTCGTAGGCTTCGACGCAGACTTTCATGAGATTGGAGACAGTGATTTCTCCGAGGTTGTCGGAAGACTTGAGAAGATATATAATAAGTTCTCTTCCTATGTCAATGTAAGTTTTTTGTTTGATAAAACAGGGCTTTTAGGATATAAAGATTCGCCCTTCGACAAAGGAAAGGAAGTGTTCGAATATCTATGGAGAAACAGAGTGACATTGTAACCGAGTACCGCAAGAAGCATCCCCGTTGCAGGTACTGCAAGTATCTTGAGATGAACCAGTATCCCGTTATGTGGACCTATGAATGGGACGCAATCTGCACGCTGAAAGATAAAATGCTCTATGATAGCACCAGTCTTTTAGGGGAATATGTGCGAGGTATGTTTTGCAAGAATTTTGAACCCAGGCAAGAGACGAAGGAACGATAATGCACGAACCTTTTACCGAAGAGGAACTGGTCAAGTTTGTCGCCACAGGATGCAAGATGGAAGACGCCATGTTCAAGCTTGGTACATCGGATGATGACATTTATCGTATGGTTCTCAGAGGTGCGTGGGAGGTAAACCTGGAAAGGTGGAACAACATGACCCCCAGAGAAGACGTACTAGAGAGTAAGGCGGAGCGTTTCAGTAGGGCTTTCCAGTGCGCCTACTGCACAAACGACAGATATAACAGAGACTACATGCGCTCGTTTATCAAGAAGGTGAGGAAACGACTAGATGAAGTATAGATGTTACGAACCTCTTGGCAGAGAGGATGTGATAGACGAAGTCCTGCTTCACCGCAATATCCCAGAAGACGAGTTGCAGGATTGGAAAGATGCTGACTACAAGGGATATCTTGACATCCAGGATTGGGGAGACTTAGACCATATCAGAGATGCGGTTTTTGTTTTGGCAAACCATATCAACCTTGGCAATACCGCAGTCCTGCTGGTGGATTGTGACCCGGATGGATGGTCGGCTTCCAGTTTGCTATATAATTTTCTATATAGCCTATATCCTGATTGGGTTAAAGATAATTTAATTTTAATCCAGCACTCCGGCAAACAACATGGTCTTAAAGATTGTCTAGACGATATTCTAAAAACAAATCCAAGGCTTGTCTTAATCCCTGATGCAGGAAGTTCAGATTTCGAAGAGTTCAATATCCTTGATGAACACTCTGTAGACGTTTTAGTCTTAGACCACCACCCTACCACCGACGACGCCACAACACTTTTTAACACCATCACCGTTGTGAACAATCAAATTTCCGGCAAGTATCGCAACAAACAACTGTCTGGCGTAGGTGTGACTGCACAGTTCTGCCGAGCATATAATAGTATCATTGAGACAGCAGGCAAGATAGACTGGGACTTATGTGCCTGGGGCAATCTGTCTGACATGATGGCATATAACTCGCTTGAAACACGTAACGTCATCTCGTATGGCTTGCGCAATATTCAGAATGCTTTTCTCGGAGCGATGATAGAGAAGAACAGATATTCAATCGACAAACGTGGTGGCATCAACTATATGTCGATGGCGTTCTATGTGACACCGCAAGTGAACTCCGTCGTGCGTGTTGGTAGCCAGGAGGAAAAAGAATTTGTTTTTTCCGCATTGCTTGACATCAATCGAGATGTGCTTGTGCCGTCTGGCAAGCGGGGCGATGGCGGTAAGATGGTCCCCCTGGTAGACGAGGCTGTTCGCATAGCGGGCAACGTCAAGAACCGTCAAACCCAAATTCAAGACAGCCTGTTGGAACAAACTCAATCGCAGATAGAAGAGCAGTTAAATCAATCCGTTCTCGTGGTCAAACTTGAAGCAGGCACGACGGTTCCCGGCATGGCTGGAGTTTTTGCGAACAAGCTTCAATCGACATACCAGAAACCGTCGTTTGTTTTAATCGACGATGGCGAAGAGGCAAGCGGAAGCGCCCGGAATTATTCAAAAGGTTCAATTGAAGATTTACGCGAGTTCTGTGAAAATTCTGGGTATTTTCAGTTGGCGCAAGGACATCCAAGTGCGTTCGGCGCAAAGGTGAAAGACGAAGATATTGACGCTTTTATAGATTATGCAAACGCGAATATTCCAACAGACGAGTTTACCTATTGGGTAGACTTTGCATGGAGATTGAACGACGCAAAACCTCAGAAGATATATCGTATAGCAAATTCTAAGTCCTATTGGGGCCAACAAGTAGACGAACCTCTTGTGGCTGTTGTAGATATCCCTATAGGCTCTCTCAATATAGAACTGCTGTCTGCGGACCGCAACCCTACTTTGAAGATGAGCGCGAAGAATTCATCATTGTCTTTTATAAAATTCAAATCATCCCAAGAGGAAGTTGAAAATGTAAAGAGTGCGGAGACCATCACGATTATCGGTAAATGTGAAAAGAACGAATACAACGGCGAGGTAAAACCTCAGATAATCGTTGAAGACTACGAACTGTCTGACGACATGTTGTTTTAATTGAAACCCGGGTGCTTGTCATGCGCTCGGGTTTTCTGATATAATATATAAAACTCACGAAAGGAGCATGTATGGAAAACGATTTTTGGTATTCTATGAAGATGGACAACGAAACCATCAACCTCTCTAAGATTGAGCGGTTTATCACAAACGACCCCTATTTTGAAGAGTATGTGTCTAAGCATCTCGACAGGCCGTCATATCTGTTTATTGTAGACACTGTAACGTCGCAAATCGAGAACATTCAAGCACGTCAGCCTTCTGCACCTGCGCCGGAGCCTGGCTCAAACTGCTAAAAAGACAGAAGCACACATAGGCAACGCGACAAGCGCGAGCTATTTGGCCGCGCCCGTGAGGAGTTGCTTGGGGAGTAGACATCATGAGAGAGTTCTTTGACTTTGCCTTTCAGGTCTTCCAACGGGAACGTCTGTGGGATGGCAAGGAGTGCATCAAAAGGATGAGAAACAATGGTGGCCGTAACTGGCGTCAAATGGAATGGCCTGGGTGGTACGCCGAGTTTTTGCTTGATTCTTACCAAGACCATATGCTGTACCAAAGAAACGATAGAAAAAATAGGAATACGATATTTGACTATAAAATAAATGCACATAAAGACACCTATCTCGACTTGAAAACGCACTCTGCCGATAAAGGTAGCACGATTTATCTGAACGACTATCAGGCCACGATTGACGTTATCAATACGTCTGACTTGTTTTTTCTGGTTCTAAGTGGATATCCAAAATATGATAACTGGGAAGATTTTGTAGCATATCAGTATATGCTTGATGGAAAAGTATGGCAGAAAAAAGAAAATTCTCGAAGGAGAAAGAGTGGCTTTTTGCTGTCCTCTCTTTCTCTTTATAGATTATCTTACGATGATATAAAGCAAAAGACACAAGGTAAAAATTCCAATGGGAAATCTAGACCCACAAAGGCAAGTGTGAATCTAAAGACTGTCGCTCCGATATATCAGGAGGTGTTTTGTGACTCTAAATGAAATATATAACAAATATGGAAATGACATTGACTGGAACTTAGTATGCCAAGACGCTCTTAATGATACAAGCACTGAATTGCTTGAAGACCTAGGAAGCGTTGAGCGTATCTCTGAATTGTATGAGTATTATCTTGCGATAAAAAACAGATATGACAAGAAAAATAGCGGGCAATATTATACGCCGCCAGATGTCTGTGATTTTATGGCAGAGCTATTTTTTGAGAGGTATAATCATAGCCAAATTGTCACTGATCCTTGCTGCGGATGTGGCAATCTCATTCTTGGACTTATAAAGCGCGGTCTAATTTTACCAAACGATATTCTCATCATGGACATTGATCCTATCGCGCTTGAAATAGCAAAGACGTTGATTGCTCTTAGATTGCGTCCCGATTCTCCAAAAGTAGCATATGAGCAAATACAGGCAAGGTGTGTGGATTTTCTATCAGATGAAGTCACTCTTAACTCTAGCAATGCTATCATCATGAACCCACCGTATGTGGCGAATTATCGTGATAAGGAAAACGCTTACTCGTTGTTCTTGAAAAAGGCACTGGATGCTGGTAGCCAAGTTTCTGTCGTGCCTCAGTCATTCATCGGTGGTAGCACTTTCTCTTCTCTCAGAAAGGAGATATCCGCTCGCTCGCGTGGAGATGCGTATGTATTTGATAATGTGCCGTCAGGACTATTCCACAAGCGCAAGTTCGGAATCTTCAATTCAAATACGTCAAATTCTGTGCGGGCTTGTATTGTCCAGACCGTTAAGGAAGACAACCCCGAGAAACGTGGCATCAGAGTTGGTCCCATGCTTAGATGGAAGTCAGAAGAACGTCATAGCGTGTTTAGGGTAGCTCGTCAGTCCTTGCCTCAGACCTATCAGTCAGGCGCACAGGCTTGGGCGAAGATTCCTAGGAACATTGAAGGCACCTGGCTTTACATGGTTGGTGCTCCAAGAATTGTTGAGGATCTCATCGACCAAAACGGAAAATACAAAATATATGTGCCAACTACCCCTAGATATTATACTTCAGCCTCAGTAAGAGAGTTAAAACGAGGTCAGCAGCATGTTCTCTCGTTTAAGAGAGAGGAGGACCGAGATATAATTTATCTGTTGCTCAATTCCTCTTGGGCATACATTTGGTGGAGAGTTTTTGATGGCGAGATTACGTTTACTAAAAAGTTGTTGCTTAAAATGACGGTTCCTGATACTGATACCAAACGAAATCTAGTCCAACGTTCCCGCGGACTTCAAAGAATCCAAGAACAATACATGACGATAAAGAAGAACGCGGGTAAGTATAATGAGAACATAAAATTTTCCGAAGACATCATAAGAGAAAATGATATTCTGCTTTTTGGTGATGGCAACATAGATGCGATTGAGAAGATACACTCGAACTGTCTTGGTGTATAGTGTAGACGTATGATATTTTTTTATGATATAATATTAAAAATCCAAAAGAGTAACGCTGAGGGGAGGGAAAACTTTGTTGATTCCGCGGTTTGATGGGCATTGCCACACCATGTACTCGAACACCAAGTTCGTCGATTCGATTAACAAGCCAAAAGAGTTGATCGACCGCGCTATCGAGCTGGGTTTAAAAGGTATTGCCATCACGGACCACTCTGGGCTTGGGGCACACGTGGTAGCAAACCAGTACGCCCAGCAGATTCGGGAGAAGCATCCTGACTTCAAGATTGCATTGGGCGAGGAGGGATACCTGTGCCGCACTCGTGAGAAGGGCAATTATTACTTCCACCAAATCTGGATTGCCAAAGACAAGATCGGCCACAAGATGATACGAGAGATGTCATCTACCTCCTGGATTAAAGGTTATTATGACAGAGGCATCTTCCGCACCCCGATCCTTTGGGACGAAGTCCAAGAGGTAGTCGAGAGATATGGGCGAGGACATATTATTGCTAGCTCTGCATGCCTTGCCGGGACCGCAAACCACAATCTTCAACTTATGATCGAGGCAGAACAAGCAGGAGATGCCGTCGCTCGCAAGAAACATCATAAAGAGATTGTCGAGTACGTGCGGTTTATGAAAGATTTGTTCGGAGACGATTTCTATCTAGAAGTTGCTCCCGGTAGAAGCGACGAGCAGATTGCGGTCAACTCACGCATGCCGTCGCTGTCCAAAGCCTTCGGAGTTAAGATGGTGTGCTTCTCAGACGCACATTATCTGAAGAAGGAAGATGCCAAGGCGCATTCAATCTTTCTCAACGCCAAGTCTTCAGGGGAGAGGGAGACAGACAGATTCTACTCATTTGCTTACCTTCAGTCTCAAGAAGAGGTCATCGAGAACCTTGCGGGAACCGGACTCGACTTCGAAGAACTATGTGCCAACTCGATGGAAATCTATGACAAGATTGAGAACTATTCTCTGTTCCATACGCAACAGTCTCCACAAGTAGAAGTCAAGGATTACCCCAAAACAGAGAAGCATTCGGGTTATCCCACTTTAGACTATCTTTATCAGTCAGACGAACCGCAAGAAAGATATTGGGTTAATCAATGTGTGGACAACCTTAAATATAAAGACCTTTTTAATAATGAGTATTTGTCTAGACTGGAAGAAGAGGCTCGCGTGCACAAGATTGTCGGAGAAAGACTTGATACGTGCATGTTCAGTTATCCTATCTTTCTCCAACACTACATCAATGTCATTTGGGATTGCGGGTCTACCATCGGGGTTGGGCGAGGAAGCGCTTGCTCGGCACTCTCACACTGGCTTTTGGGTGTTACTCAACTCGATCCGATAGTCAACGGTTTTCCGTTTTGGAGATATATGAACGAAGCCACCAAGGAACTTGGCGACGTTGATATCGACATCTCCCCCTCTCTGCGTGAAAAAATATTCGAAGAAATCCGCAAACAACGAGGCGGTGAAACTGGTGTCGCACAAGTGTGTACCTGGGGAACACTTGGTTCACGTAACGCGGTTTTGACCGCCGCCAGGGGTATGGGCATTGATAACGATAAGGCTCAATATCTATCCTCTATGGTAGGCCAAGAGAGAGGCTTTACTTATACGCTCAATGAGATGATTAACGGAAACGAAGACAAGGGCCTAAAACCAAACAAGACGTTCCTTATTGAAATCGGGAAGTATCCAGGTCTTCTTGAAACCTCACTTGCTTTGGAAGGAGTTATCGACCACTGCGGTATCCATGCTTCCGGTGTAATTTTTGAGCCGGAGGAAGACCCGTGCGAGAAGACTGCTTATATGCGCGCGCCATCAGGCGCTCTCATTACTCAATTTTCTCTCCATGATGCAGAATGGATGGGTGTCGTCAAGTTCGATTTTCTGGTAACACAAGTGCAGGACATCATCATCCAATGGATACATCTTGCTCAAGAACATAATGTGATAGACCCAAACCTTTCAATCAAAGATGCGTATTACAAGTATGTAGATCCATCTGTCATTCCAATGGATGACGACAGGCTTTGGGATGCTATCGACAGCGGTAACCTTATGAAGTTCTTTCAATTCGAAGAGCAGGTCGGAAAGCAAACACTTCAACTTCTTCGGCCTCGCAACGTTACTGAGTTGGCAAACTGCAACAGCGTCATGCGTCTGATGGCCCAAGAGAAAGGCGGGGAAACACCAAGCCAGCGCTATTTCCGTATGAAAAGCGATATGTCTCAGTGGTATAAAGAGATGAACGATTATGGGTTGACCCAAGAGGAACAGGAAGTGTTGAAGCAATATTACCTTCCATCTTATGCAACCCCTGCACAGCAGGAAGATCTCATGAGAATTCTGATGGACCCCGGTATATGTGGTTTCACCCTGGAAATGGCTAACAACGCAAGGCGTGTATGCTCGAAGAAGAAAATGGACAAGATTGAGGCTCTCCACGAAGAGGTAATGGAACACGCAACATCTCCTCAGATGGGGAAATATGTATGGGAAACAGCAATCAAAAACCAGCTTGGATATTCCTTTAACTAACAGGAGGCTTTTGCGGGCGACCGCAATCGAATAACGCCTTAAACTGCGGGGACACCTAAACCTTAAAGGCATGGCAATCCGCAACGAAACCTTCGGGGACGCTCAGAGACTATAATAGGCGGTTCTCTCAGAGAACATTGGATAGTCCAGACCGCAACAGTTGAACTGGCTAAGGAAACTTAGTGCGGTATGCTCTGCAATTCATTCTGGATCATACTCATATATCGGTGTGCAAACCGCATATCTTGCCCTCTACTACAACCCCATCTATTGGTATTGCGCTTGTCTTCGAGTGATGTCTGGCCTCGGTGAAGACGAGAATACCAACTATGATAAAACATGTCGAGCGGTATCGGAAGTCCAACACTTTGGTATCAATGTAGGGACGATCGACATCAACAAGTCAGAATTTAATTTCGAACCTGACGAGGATAACAACCTTATTCTCTATGGTATGCGTGCGCTGAACGGAGTGGGCGGAGACGTCACCCAGCAAATCATCGCAAACCGTCCATATAAAAACGTCACAGAGTTTGTTGAGAAGAACAACCCCAACAAAAGCGTCATGATATCGCTTATCAAAGCCGGAGCGTTTGACGAGTTCCACGACCGTGTTACATGTATGCGCTGGTACCTCACACGATGCTCTGAGCCAAAGAAAAAGATTACCCTTGCCAATTTCCAAGGGCTTATCGACAAGGGGCTTGTAGACGATAATATGGCCTTCTGTAAGCGCCTGTACGTCTTTAACAAGTCTCTCAGGAGTAAGTGCAAGCATGGAGATTTCTATCGCGTCACAGGGCGCTACATGACCTTCTACGAGCAATTCTTCGATACTGACGAACTTGAAATCGTAGACGGTGAAACCATGATAGCACAAAAGAAGTGGCAGAAGATGTACACGAAGGCAATGGAGCCCGCCAAGAAGTGGATTGCCGACGAGCAGGACGACATCCTCAAGAAATTTAACGGCTCTTTGTTCCAGGAACAATGGAACAAATATGCTCTCGGTACGCAATTGACCTGGGAAATGGACTCATTGGGCTTCTACTCTCACGGCCACGAACTCGAAGGCGTCGATAAGAAAATGTACGGCATCGCCACCTTCGAGGATTTGCTGGAAGAGGGGTACCGCAACTCTGCCCGCATACAAGGTACCGTCATCGCAAAGAACGATATGAAGTCGTCCGTCGCGGTTCTCACCCCCGAGTGCGGTGTGGTCGATGTGAAGTTCAACAGAGACGCCTACGCTTCCTACAACAGGCGTATCTCGGAAGTTAACCCGGACGGTACAAAGACTTGCATCGAAGAGGGGTGGTTTTCCAAGGGCACGCTTCTGTTTATCGACGGGTACAGGAGGGGCAACATGTTCGTGGCCCGCGCCCCAAGAGGTGGCAAGATGCTATATAAGATTGTTGGAATTAACGGGTCTGCCGTGGCCTGTGTGAGCGAAAGGGCTGAGTGATGAAAGTTCTTGAACTGTTCGCCGGGACGCAGACCCTGTCCTCCCACTTTAGGGCAAGAGGACATCAATGCGTTACGGTGGATTTTGATGAAACAACAAACCCGGATATCTGTGCGGACGTAGAGTTTCTGACATATGACCAACTTGTCTCTTGGGGGCCGTTCGACGTTGTGTGGATGAGCCCGGATTGCACGACATATAGCGTCGCCGCGATCTCCCACCACAGAAAGAAAGACAAGGACGGGAACCTCGTCCCACAGACGGAGTATGCGAAGAAGTGCGATCGAGTTAATGCTCATGCCATCGAGTTGATCGAACAACTGAACCCGTCTTTATGGTTCATTGAAAACCCAAGGGGAGGTCTTCGCAAGATGGATTTTATGCAAGGTCTCCCAAGGTACACAATCTCATATTGCCAATATGGAGAACGGCGCCAGAAGCCGACCGATATTTGGACGAACCATCCAGACCCAAAGTTCAAACCCTGTTGCAAACCGGGCTCGCCCTGCCACGATCCCGCCCCAAGAGGAAGCAGAACGGGAACGCAGGGACTTACGGGGAAGTTGGTGCGAGCTAAACTACCCGACGCACTATGCGAACATATAGTCGATATCTGCGAGGAGGTCGTATAAACTTGCCTTATACAAACATCATCTGCATCGTGGGGGCTGGGGGTACCGGCAAAGACACCCTGGCCCAAGGGCTGGTCGCAAGACTGAGAGAGAAAGGCCATCTCGTCCTGAGCGAAACCACCCGTCCCATGCGGGATGGGGAGCATGACGGGCTCGATTATCATTTCGTGACAGACGATGAGTTCACCTCCACCTCGCATATCGAGGAAAGGGAGTATCGGGGATGGCACTACGGTATCCCGTATGGCGAGATTATGATGGATAAGATGAACGTGGCGGTTGTGGACGTGTGCGGGGCTATCTCGCTTAAAGACTACGCAGACAAGATGGGTATCCCCATCGTGTGCATCTATCTTGAGACGGGCGGATGGACAAGGCTTGCCAGGATGATTAAGCGAGAGGGTATGGTTAAGTTCGAGCATTTCCGCAGACACTACTCGGACACCAAGGATTTTTCATACGCTTGGAATGTGCTGTCTAAGATATTTTTCGGGAAGACTGAATATATAGATACGACGTATCTTTCTCAGCAGACCGTCTTGAACAAGGCTATGGGATTTCTGATGACCGTTTAGCGGTCGTAGATAACCGTTTGCCGAGTGGGGCACCTTCGAATAAAAGTATGGGTATAAAATTCAATATTGACACAAGACAAAATATTGGTTTATAATAAGGGTAGCATACAAGATATGCTACCCTTATTTTGTCTGTATAGGAGGATGATATATGGAACCACGTAAAATCTGCAAGCGTGACGGCAGTTTGGAAGATTTTGACATTAACAAACCCATTGAAGCCATGAAGCACGCCTTCGATGAAGTAGGAGAAGATTTTCCAACAGGGCAGAAATATCAAGAACTATATAATTGTCTTGCGTGGGATACAGATTTCAGCGATACTGAAGATATTCCAACGGTTGAAGAAATTCAGGACATCGTAGAAGATATCTTAGCCGACTGTGGATACTACGATGTCCTAAAAGCCTATATTAAATATAGGTATATCCATCAACTCCGCAGACAAAATAATAACGACACAACCCTTCTCAAGTTAATTCGTGGAGAAGACGAATATTGGAAGACTGAGAACTCCAATAAGAATGCAGAGTTGGTCACCGTTCAGCGTGACTATCTGGCAGGTGCGACTTCCACAGACCTTGCTCGCAACTATATCTTCCCAAAAGATGTCGTTGAAGCATACGATGAAGGTATTGTTCACCAGCACGACATGGACTATATGGCCCAGTCAACTTTGACGAACTGTTTTGCTTCAGACACAGAGTTCGTAACCCAAGAAGGGGTAAAGACTTTCAACGATTTCTATGATGGATCACCTGTTGTTGTTAGAGATAAAGATGGCCAGTGGCGTAGCGCTATTGTGCATGATTTTGGAAAACAAGTTTTGTATACTGTAACTCTTCAAAGCGGTAGGTCTATCAAAGAAGTCAGGTGTACTAAAAACCATAGGTGGGTTCTTTCTGATGGTACAGTGACTGAAGATTTGCAAGTGGGAGACACTCTATATCCTCTTCATGATGTGGCAAGTGGATATGTCCCCGAGACTATTGAAGACATTAAAGCGTTTTGTTTTGGATTTATCCTAGGTGATGGTAGCGATATTATTACCAACAGGGGAGTACGAGCCAGGCTATGCGGTCATAAGAAGGATGACTATTTAGATTACTTTATTCAAGCAGGGTACCAGGTCACTCCAATCAATAACTCAGATGATGTGAATGTCTTTAATAAAGACCATGTCTCTAAGCAAGAGTTTCTTGAGTATGAAATGTGGAGATGTATGTCTTCATCTCAAAAAATAGCATTGTTCAATGGATACTATGCTGCTGATGGATGTGTTGGTAGAAATGTGATACATACTTCCGATGAACGTTATCTAAATATGATTAAGTCCATTTCTGCTATTGCCGGATATTATATTGCAAATATTCGTCATGATATACATGATACACCTTACAAAAATAACGCTTCATTGTATATGATTACATTTAGAAAGAAAAATAACCCAAACAATCTATGGAAAGTAAAAAATATCGCGAAGTCTTATAATAACAACTCACAACATAATGTCTGGTGTGTTGTTGAACCCATTACCCATACCTTCACACTTGCTTCTGGCATTGTCACAGGAAATTGCGAGCTAATTAATCTTGACGACATGCTTCAAAATGGAACCGTCATCAACAACGTTCGCATTAATAAGCCCCATCGTCTGTCCACAGCCATGACTATAGCGACTCAGATCATGGCAAGTGTCGCAGCCAACACCTATGGCGGTGAGTCAATTACGCTTACGCATCTTGCTCCGTTCGTGCGTGACTCAAAGAACATCTTCATTAAGAAATACCGAGACGCCGGGCTTGATGAGGAAAACGTAGAGCGTCTTGCAAAAGCAGACCTTGAAAAAGAAATTGCAGACGCAGTTCAGACTTTCAATTACCAAATCTCGACACTGTTTACTCTAAACGGCCAGGCGCCATTTTGTACTGTGTTCATGTACCTCAATGAGACAGAGGAATATCGAGAGGAACTTATCCTTCTAATCCAAGAGTTCCTTCGTCAGCGACTTCAGGGAATGCCCAACAGAGACGGCATCAAGGTAACCCAAGCGTTCCCCAAACTTCTATATGTTCTTCAAGAAGATAACTACAAACCTGGGACCACCTATTGGTTCCTTACAAAACAGGCAATCGAATGCTCATCTCGTCGTCTTACTCCAGACTATATCTCAGAAAAGATTATGAAGAAGTACAAGATTAACGGCAACGGGGATGGTGATTGTTATGCTTGTATGGGGTGTAGAAGCTTCCTAACGCCAGATCAAACCGGTAACGGATTTAACAACGTAGCCCGTGCTAAGAACTACGAACCTGGTAAGCCAAAGTATTGGGGTCGCTTCAATTGCGGAGTTAATTCCATCAACCTCCCCGATATTGCTTTCGCTTCTGACGGGGACTACGACAAGTTCTGGGAAATCTTCGATAAAAGGATGGAAATCCTGCATCGAGGACTTCAGACGCGCATTAAGCGTATTTCAAATACCAAGGCAAAGGTAGCCCCAATTCTTTGGATGGACGGTGCGATGGCACGTCTTGACCCCGAAGATACTTTATATGACTTGGTACATGGGGGCTTTGCTACCATCTCAATCGGGTACGTGGGATTGTTTGAGTGTGTATATATCATGACTGGCAAAAGCCACACAGATCCTGAGGCTACTCCATTTGCCAAACAGGTTATGCAATACCTAAACGATAAGGCCGCGCAATGGCGTGAAGAGGAGGATGTAGCGTATTCAGTATACGGGAGCCCGGCAGAAAGCCTGGCATACAAATTTGCAACAAAGACACGCGCCCGGTATCCTGAGAAGTTCCAAGAGTTGTTCGGCAATAAGAAGTATTTTGAAAATTCATATCATATTCCGTCAGATGAAGAAATCGACCCGTTTACAAAGATTGAATTCGAAGGTGAATTGCAGCCTCTATCTCCGGGTGGTTATATAAAAAACCTAATACGGCCACCCAAAACCGCGTGAACTCCGCTCGGAGGTGTGCGAGAAATCGTGCTAACGAGGGATCCCACAGGAAATCTCGTGCCAAGCCTGTCTCATAAGACAGGAAGGTGTACAGACTAATAGGGCCAGAGATAAGCACTGGTTCGAAGCGCGTGGGCCTTGAAGGAGTGTCTTTCCTCCTTGGGTAAGAAATAGTCGAAAGGAAAAACAAATGGGTAAGTGTGAAGTATGCGGAAGAGAAACAAATAGGATTTACCGTCTCTATGGTTGTGTGGTATGTTCTAAACATATGCATCAAGTTTTAAAATATGGTCATCCACTAGACAGTAACCCTAGAACAAACACTGATTTAAATGATTATTATATTCAAGGACAAAATGTCATCTTTAATTTATATAATCAAAAAAATGAAAAAATTGGAGAATTTATTATTGACTTAGATGACATAGAAAAAGTGAAATATAAAAAGTGGAGATTAAGTCATGACCATGTTATCACAGGATTGCCATATTCGAAAGACCCTAAGAAAAAAGCGAGAGATATATCTCATATAATTATGGACATACCTTCAGAGGAAGATTATAAAGTTGTAGACCATATAGACGGAAATCCATACAATAATAAAAAAAGCAATTTAAGGATATGTACTCAAACAGAAAATACTCTAAACAAAGCCATTCCGTCCAACAATACTTCTGGTTTTATGGGAGTATGGTACGATAAAAGAAGGGGTACTTGGAACCCAGAAATTAGAAAGGGGCATAAACGATGGCACCTAAAACGGTATTACACTTTAGAAGAAGCCGTTTATGCCAGAATGGTTGCTGAGGATTTTCTGTTTGAAGAGTATAATCGCAAAGACCAATACGAAGAAAAAAAGAAGTTTACTCAAAACCTTCCGCAAGACGTTAAAAGCAAAATAGAACAAGAGACAATAAATAAACTTACCCGTTGACCTTTGTGTATTAGTTATGTAGAAAGTGTAGACCTTAGCAAAAATATCGAAGCTCTCTATCCTATCATCGAGCATATCTATAATCATATTATGTATTGCGAGATTAATATCAAAACTTCTTACTGTCATGTGTGCGGAATGACGCAGACGATTGACGTCCACAAAGACGTAAATGGAGACACCTGGTGGGAATGCTCTAATTGTGGGAACACCGATACCGACAAGATGGATGTCGCCGCCCGTACCTGTGGGTTAATTTAAACAGGCTCACATTAAATCTCCTAAATTGCGGGAACATCTTTAGAGACTTGACAACCAAACTATTATAGCAATATAATATGTGGCGAGGGTAATGACCAAGGTATGGTAATATCGTCAAGTATTAGATAATCCGCAGCGAAACTTCTTATAATGAGAAGGACGTTCAACGACTATAATGGAGATTATTTATGAACATAAAACCAATTCCCAATTTTACCGGTTATTTTGCTGATGATTTAGGCAACATATATTCTGCAATTCCTAAAGGATGTAGAAATAGGTTTGATAAATCTAAATGGAATAAAGAACTAAAAATTCTTAAACCAAGAGTTTTAAAACATATGCCATATTTAAGAGTTTATATGAGAAATGATGTAACTAATAAAAGAGAAGATGTGTATATACATCGCATTATTGCTTAATTGTTTGTTCCTAACCCTAATGGTTATAATGAAATAAACCATAAGGACAGCAATCCGATGAATAATAAGGCAACTAATCTTGAGTGGTGTGACCACTATTATAATTTACAATATGCTTATGAATATGGCTATAAAACTAGAGATAAATTGGGAAGGTTTTGTCATAAATAAAAGGTATAGTCTATTCCCCTTTTTTAAATATCGGGAAACCGAGGGTATCAAAGATGTCGGAACTAATTTTTGGAATGAAGGTAAAACCCAAGAGATAGCAAGTAGGTACGTCCATCTCGACGACCATAACCTATAGACAAAAAGCCCCCTGGAGAATTATCCTCCAAGGGGCTTTTATTCCTTGACTTGAGTAAAAAACATGTGCTATAATTTCTTTAGAAACAAGAGATGAACAGAAGGAGAAGAAATGAGCAACTACCATCCCATCATCCGATATCGTCCTAAAGACCCTCATGACATCAGGGACTATATCATTCCGGGTCGAGAAGAAGTGTCTCTGACAGGACGAGATGACAGTGTAAGTCTTACGCTTGAGTATCCATGGCGACGTGAGAAACCTACCGAGGCTTGCGAGGATTTCGACCTTAAGTACTTCCTCGTCCTAGATGAAGATTTCTGCCAGCCGTATGGCCCGTTCTATGATTTCATCGACGGTATAATCGACGATGACGACGAAGGTTTTCCGTTCCTCTATAACGTCGTGGATACTTATTACAAGTATATGGACCAGTGTGATTGGATGGAGCCCTATCTCTATGACGGCCAACCAATCGACGGCGATTGGGGATGGTATAACAAGTGAGATATAACACTCTAAGAGCAATGGATATCTCAAACGGGAAGGGCATAGGGGTATCCATCTTTGTTCAGGGATGTGACAGACACTGTCCCGGTTGCTTCAATCCTGAAACTTGGGATTTCAACGGCGGGCAAGAGTTTACATATAAGGAACTCTACGATATAAAGACGCTTCTTGACAGACCGCATATCTCACGTCTTTCAATTCTAGGTGGAGAGCCGATGCTCCCACAAAACTATCAAGACATATCCGATATAATCCACATCTCTCGCGGTATCGACCATCCAATCAAAGTGTGGATTTGGACAGGTAGGACTTTCGAGGATATCTACCAAGAAGCATGCGATACTAAAGACAAAAACCTCGCATATATCCTCGACAACGCAGATTATCTCATCGACGGACCTTTTGTCCAAGAGGAGAGAGATATTACCTTGCCGTTCTGCGGAAGTCGCAACCAGCGGGTATTGGACATGGCATCAAGCACAGCGTCAGGCAAGGCGGTTTTATCTGAATACGATTGGAGGAACCAGCAAGTTGAGTAGCCTTACATTATATGACTTGAACAAACAGATGTATTCTCAAATGAGCCCGATGACGAAGGAGACGATGCATCCGCTTCTGACCAACATTGGGGATTGGTTCTCCAAGAGTAGAAGCAAGTGGTTCATGCTGATGTGCTACGAGTTGCGCTACTATACAATCTTCAACTTCACACGGCCATACTACAACAAGGCGCTTACAGAACTTCAGGCATGCGCGTATGGCATGGGAGACGTGGTCGGCATCGAGTACAATCACGAACGAGACTATTGGGAGATTTGGATTAAGAACCGCGAAGGCACAGATACGAACATGTTCGTTCTGTTCGACTGCTCCGGTCTCGTCGTAGATATTGATTAGGAGGAACTTTGTCAAACGCATTGCTTTTCAACTGCGACCCCGTCAACGGCATCGACATGGCTATCGTAGAGTTGGACAAGCCTATCGTTTCGCCGGACACCAAAATTTCCCTCAAGAACGTCATCGAGAAGTCGCATTTTCTCACTCCCGAACTTGAGGACAACCTCATCCCCGCGATGAGCGTTTGGAAGATCGACAGCGTCGTCGTAACCGGGCCTGGTGTGTATATCGCTGAAATCGCACAGAAGATTTCCGCTGAATATCCCAATGTAAACGTAATCCGCAAAGAGAGGAATTAAGAATGTATCTGTTACAGACTGTGGAAACTATCCGGGTCGAGAGCGTCGAGGAAGCCGAAGACCTCAACGCCCAACTAAAGCGAGACGCTGAAATCCAGCACTATGAACTCAACAGTTTCTCGTATACCAAGAAGTGCATCAAGAAGACCGGCGAGGAGTACGTGGTAGTCAAGGTGGTCAAGCTGTTCGAGGACGAGAAGGACCCCTACAACGAGCTTGAGACCATCGAGTACCGCACGCATCCTGTAGACACTGCCAATGCTTTCGCAGACGATAACGACGAGGAGGTCGCCCCTTGGTAGACTACAACCCCAACCTGGCAGGCATGAAGTACGAGGAAGTTCTAAACGTCGATGTTCCGCCTTACCGCACGACCGCACTCCGCACTCCCGTCCGCATCCGTTACCTTCCCGGCGCGCCCCGCATGGAGAAGATCGACAAGGGCAACTGGATCGACTGCTATGTCTACGAGGACTATGACCTAAAGGCTGGAGACTTCGCGCTTCTCAATCTCGGCTTCGCAATGGAAATCCCGCACGGGTATGAGGCAATCCTCGCCCCCCGTTCCAGCACCTTCAAGCGTTATGGTGTAATCCAGACGAACAGTTTTGGGGTTATCGATCAAAGCTATGCGGGCAACGACGACGTTTGGATGATGCCGGTGTATGCAACTCGCGATGTCCACATCGAGCACGGAAGTCGGCTTTGTCAGTTCCGCCTTCAGTACTCCCAGCCTTCGTTCGAGTTCCAAGAGGTTGAGGATTTAGGCAACGAGCAACGCTCCGGTTTTGGTTCTACCGGCGTCTAAGATGTGCGCGCTCTGGGCATAATGGTGTTATCTCCCCAGCATATAGGGGATAATACTATAGAAAGGAGGTGTATCGCGCAATGGCTCAAATCATAGATGTCAAAAGCATCTCTGATGCGTTGTACGATGTCTCAATCCAACCCTTCCTGCATCTGCATCCTACTCTTGGGGCAATCATCAAGAAGGATTGCGAGCCTGGAGATGTGTTCTATAAAGACGCCATTCTGAAACGTGCGAGCAAGTACGGGTGTGCGGTCGTCCTCAAAGAGGTGTCGAACCTGCAAGAGGCAGTCGCTGCGGTGCAGGCGATGAAGAAGGATTACAACATCACTTCAATCATCTCGCTCTCTCACTTCGACGACGTGGAGGACCGCGTCATTTCAGACCTCATCCCCATGAGGCACGATGTGGACACTTCAAGCTCGATGGCTTTGGGGCATATGATTACCAACACGACCCCCATATTCTACCGGCAAGCCCCATGCACCGTCGCCGCCGTGTACCGCATCCTCATGGGAACCACTCGCTCGCTTAACGGTGTGCGCGTAGGGGTCGTAGGACGCTCTCTAAGGGTGGGTTTACCACTCAACGGTGTCCTTATCAAGGCAGGTGCCACAGTGACGTGCTATAACTCGCACAGCGCCCTAGACGACCTAAAGTATCAAGACGTGGTCGTCACAGCGACGGGACGTCCTGAGCAGTTCGGGGGAGATTTGTTCTCACCCGGGCAGACGGTCATCGACGTGGGCGTGTCCGAGAACGACGAGGGCAAGTGGTGCGGAGACATCAAGTACGACGAAGTGTCCGAGGCTATCGGGGATGAGGGTAAGATCACCCCGATAAGAGGCGGTGTGGGGCTCATGACCACGACCGTTCTGTTCTCAAAGATTTTCATCAACAAAGCGTCCATTGTCGGCGAATATGACGAGAGTAAAAGCATCGTCTAACTTTTTAGCGCTCGACCAATCGCTCAACACGAGTGGTTGGGCTATATACAAAGAAGGTCATCTCGCCAATTCTGGAACCTTCACAACAGATAAGAAATCGGATGAAGGTTCCAAGATAGGAGAGATTTTCATATGGCTGTGTTCCATGCACAACGAGTACGAGTTCGATAGAGTGGTGTTCGAAGACGTTCAAAACCAACAGAACGAGAACACTTACAAGAAGTTGTCTCGTGTGCAAGGTGCCATCATCGCGTGGTGCGAAATCCAAGGGGCTGACTACGACATAGTAGCCCCCTCCCATTGGAGAAGCGTCCTGGGAGGCTCCTGGGGTCGCAAACGTGACGAGCAAAAACAGCACGCCATAGAATATGTGAAAGACGTTCTGGACAAAGACGTATCGTCCGATGAAGCGGATGCACTCTGTATAGGGTTGTCTTTTATAAAAGAAAACAATTCTGCTTGGTAATTAAACAAATAAAAAGCCCCCTAGGGATTTCTCCCTAGGGGGCTTTTTCGTTTACATGTACATTGACGTCAGTGTATATTTTTTTAACTAGAATGAAGTCGTGTGCGGTCTTCCCGAACTATCGTAGACCGTTATGGCCTTTGCTTTGCGGGGTTTTCCTGAACTGTCGTAAACCCAGATGCCTTTGGCCTTGTGGGGTTTGCCGGAACTGTCGTACACAGATACCGGCATAGTGCCGCTTACTTTATATCCATATGAGTGAGACGCCACATTTGCGGAGTTGTTGCCAAACAACGAGAAGCATTGCAACGTTCGGGTATAGCCGTTGTAACTGACCACGGCGTTATTTTTGGTATAAAGCGAAGCTGTGCCAGATGAGTCAGAGTACATGCACATAAGTCCACAATATGTATTGAAGTATTCCCAGTCTTTACCGAGCTGACCGTCCGTTGACCAATAGTTGATGCATCCTATCTGAGTGTATGGGACGATCCACACAGGGTAGGAGGGTTTTGTCATAGTATACTGTGCATAAGTGTAGTATGTAAGACCTCTCCATTCCGCTTTCGTTTGCATATGGAAATCAACCGTTGCGTCGGAGGTGTACACGGTGTCGTCTTCTTTCAACGCAAGGTAACCGTTGACATGCGGGACGAAGTTATCATACCCTTGATATGCAAAGCCCCCGCGAACCGCAAAAGTAATCGAGGTTGCCGTTTCAGACTTCACCCCGGAGGCCAACTCCATCCACACTGCCTGTTGCGCATCATCTGTACGTTGGAAGGTATTACCGACGTTTACGCCTCCTCGGAGGGCGATATTAGACCCCGGGTCTGGAATTGTCGCACCCGACGTACCTATATAAGTAGCCAATGTACTAACCTCCTTTTATCTCCTGGGGATTATGAATATTGAATATAGATGCATCCGTTGGTCCCGCTAGAAGGTGCAGAACCGGTACCGCTCGTTATTATGGCTTGTTGGAGTAAACGATGATGGTTTCCCTGTGACGTTGCCCCAGGGAATTTTAAGTCCTCCTTGACTTGACCAAGCTATTTCAATCACCTCTTTCTATATTTAAAAAGGGGACTAAAAAGAAAGGGGGCACTTTCGTGCCCCCCCCCCTTCCTATTTTATATTTCTATCTAAAGGGAACCGGCATTGAGCCTACGTTGCATTTCGGCCACGCAGGTCGAGCCGGCGTCGAGCTTGCCGTCAATGTATGTGCCCATGCGGGTTTGCAGTGCGCGGATTGTATCGGCGCCAAGGATGCCGTCCGTCGTCACACCTAGGTCGCGCTGAAGCGCGCGGATGACGGGAGAACCTTGTTGTGTATAGTCGTACTGCCAACCGCCCGTGCAGGCGTCTTGAGCGTTGGCGGGCCACTGGTGCCAAACCTCTCCGTCTACAACGGTTCCATAGTAGGTTTGGAGGGCCTTTGTGGTTTCAGACCCCCAATAGCCATCTTCAGTTAGCCCGAACCGCGAAGGGTCTCCGCCTTCAGAAGGCTCGCCTGAAGGAACTCCAGGCTCCATGCTACCACTTCCTGCGGGTTGCGGGCCGACGTATACTAACTTGCCGTCCCACGGGTAGTTGTAGTAGCCCTTGACGTTGCTCTCGTAGCCGGTCTGGTCGCCTTGCTGGCCTGACACCGTGCCGTTCTCGCTGATAGAGAACTGCATGAGCATGTCGGGCTCCGCCGTCCAGCACATCGCCGTATGGTGAACGATGTTGAGGTAGATGTCTCCGGGCTGAGCGATGTAACCGTCGCCCATCGGATGCCACTGCCACAGACCGGTTGACAAAAAGCCAGACTTCATGTCGCCGGTGTAGGTGGCCCCGCCAGTGCAACCGGGTTTTACCGCTTCGCAGGCTGTGATGATACCGCTGGAGCAGTCGAAGTCGCCGTTAGGAAGGTTTATCTGAGTTCCGTCTGTAAGAGTGACCGTCTCCTGGGTGCCGTCTCCCCAACGCCGATACTGGGAATAGCCATGGCCTCCGTTGCCGTCGTGCGTACACATATGGTAGAACGCCTCAGCAAAGGCCTGGTTGTACGTCAACCTCTTCTCAACAGGTTGCTCGGGTTCGGGGTCGGGAGTTTCCTCGGCCTTCTCGACGCACTTGAAACCGAACGAGGCTTGACGGTAGCCGCCCTTCGTGTCGTAGCAGTCGATGGCGATACCGTACTCGCCGACCTTGCCGGGCGTGAACGAGTACCAGGCGTTGTCGGTGCGCGCGCCGGTGTAGAGGACGGTCGAGCCCCAGTTGCCGTTCGTCCAGTCGCCGTTGAGCAGGTTCCACGTGAAGTTGTACGTGAACCCGGTCGTGTCGGTGTCTATCTGCGGATGCACCACGACGGCCTCGCCGAGCGCGACCTCCGCGACGTGCCCCTCGATGCCGATGATATTCCACGACGGATCTCCGACGCTGGGGCCAGGGAGCGGTTCGGGAGAAGGTTCTGCGCTTCCGCCGAGGACCTCTTCCATCAAAGTCTCGCGGAGCAGAACGTTCATGTCAACCGCGCCAACACCGGGAGCCGTTTCAATATTGTCGCCGTCGGCTCCCGAACGTTGCCATAGATCGCACTTGATAGAGGGCTGACGGCTCCAGTTGGCAATCCATGGAGTGTATTTGTCCTCAAGCCCTCCGAGATATGAGTTCCACCAACTTTCGCTTGCATAGATACCGGCCCAATAGCCAGCCTTTTGTACGGTCGAGCAGAAAGCCTCAGCGTTGATTGCGGAAACAGACTGCGTGCCGGGCTCCTCGGTGTCAAAGTAAATAGGATAGGAAAGTTTGTGCCCACGGACCGCATCGAGGCACTGGTTCGCCTCAACCTGCGCACTCTCAACGCGGGTTGCATAAGAGTACCAATAGACGCCGAAAGGAATGCCCAGACGCTCGCACTCGCTTACGTTTCTATCCCAATAGTTGTCATAGCGCCCACCGCTGTCGAACCTGCCAAAACCGCAACGGATGATTGCATGGTATCCTGCGTCTTTGACTTGTTGCCAGTCGATAAGCCCGTTATGTTCAGAAACATCAATAATAAGTTGAGCCAACGTATACCTCCTTAAAAAGTCCCCTGATTGAGCCTGCGTTGCATCTCCTTGACACAGAGCGACCCCGCGCCGAGAACGCCATCGACATAGGTGCCCATGCGAGCCTGGAGGGCGCTTGCGGTGGAGTTACCGAAGATACCGTCGGCTGCGACACCCAAAGTGACTTGCAATGCGCGAATGAGCATATCTCCTTGAAGGGTGCCGTCACAGTTCCACCCGCCCGTCAGCGCGCCGTGCTGCGACACGTTGGGTTGCCACTGGTGCCATATCTGGCCGCTGGCCTTCTGACCGAAATAGGTTTGAAGGGCGATGGTTGTAAGTTCCCCCCAATAACCGTCTTCGGCGACAGCCATTAAGCCTTCACTTGTTTCCACGCGCTCTCGGTGCCAACCACACCAGGCTCCCAAACGTTGTCGTCAACGAGGCTCTCCCATGTCTTGCCATTGTGGGTTACCTTGTCGCCCTTGCTGTAGCCGTTGGTCGAACCAGGTTGCTCCCACGCGCCGACCTCCTCGCCGGAGCCTTCTTGACCGGGGAGAACCTTTGCCCAAAGCGACACCGCCGCCGTGGGCGTCCACTCAGCCGTGCAGGTGTGGTCTTGCAGGCAACGATAGCGTGTGCCCTCGTAAGTGCGGATCATACCCTTCTTAACGTTCTCGCCCACCGTCCAAGCGGGGAGAATGCGCTCGAAGTAAGTCACCGCCTCGTCTGAAATATTGGTCTGATGGCCCATGATGAACGCAATGGCGCGCCCAATCTGGGAAAACAAATCAGGGTCTAGAAACTGTGCCATTTATTCAGCCTCCTTGGGGAGACGTATTCGGAAAATGCCTGCTTTACTGCCTCTAAGGCTTCGTACATTTCGTCAAACTTGTTCGTCTGCTTTTGAGCGTGCTCTTCTTCGGCTGCAATCTGCTCAGCCTTCTTGCGCATCTCTTCAAGTTCTTCTTCTGTATATAGTTTGTAGCGAAGGATCTCTTCGTTTTCATACCACTCGGCAGAGCCGGGGTTATAGGGCGTGTCTACCACCCAGGTTTCCTCAACGTCTTTGAAAACCTTGCCCTCGTACTCGTCGATGCAGTTGAAGGTCATATCTTCGTTAAAGTATTTGGTAGGATAGCCGTTGTCGAACTGTGCGGTTGAGCCATCTTCGAAAGTGACGATGACGCGCACATGACCCACCTCGTCAGTGGGAGGAACGGCTTCGTGAAACGCCACAAACCTATAGTCTGTTACAAGATAACCCAAGTCATAATTTACATCCTCTTGGGTGATTTCCTCATCTTGCTCATTGTAAATCTTCATATATCACCTCTTCATGTCGGAGTTTAACAACTTGGTCTATTATACCCAAAATTATGAATATTGAATATATACCATACCTGCGTTACCGCTAGAAGGAGCCGAACCCGTTCCGGCTTGCAACCCTATCTTGTATAGAAGTCCGGACGATGTATGCGCACCACCTCTAGCCGTCGCCCCGGTACCGCCGTTGGCGACCGGCAATGCTCCCGATGTATTGCCGAGACCTAAAACATTTCTAAACGCAGCGGGACTTGAAAGCGAATACGATAAGCCACCGGTGTTGCTAATCATCCATCGAATAGAGTTATAATAGGTTGTACTCCCAATAGTGCGAGTTGCTTCCACCTGAATGGCATTCTTGTCACTCGGTTGCTTCGAGCATTGTATGTCGCCCATGGCAATACCGTTTTTATCTTTAAAGTCGAGAGAAGCAGAATAAGATGCGGCGCTTGATGTTGCTGTAGCATCAAGGGCATTTCTTAGAGTTATATTTCGAATATGTGCCTTGTTAAAGAACCAGGTATCTGAGCCTAAAGAGCCACTTCCTCCGCTTTGATAGGGAATAATGCCGTTTGTCGTAGTTCTAATCCAATCGCCGGTGTCTCCATCAGGTCTTGTCATACCATAGTATCCGTTGGCACTGACTGCGCCCATAGCCCCTAAATTGCCACGCGCTGCTGCAACTGTCGTCCCACCTGTGCCGCCGTGACTAATAGCCAACGTCCCTGTGATACCAGGGCGCGGAGCTCCGGTGAACACATCGGCAGCGGAAGTAGATCCAAGGTTTACCAGCATGCTCGGATTGCTCGTGATGCCGGTACCTCCGCGTGCGACCGCCAACGTACCGCTTGTGATGTTCGACGCTGAGTGGTTGTGGCTTGAAGCAGCCGCCCCAATTCCAGCCGGAGTTATTACCGAACTATAGTTTCCAGAGTGAAGAATTCTATACCAACTACCCCAAGTTTGTCCGCTACTGAAAGCACGTATATATCGTTCAGGAACCGGATTTGGGAGAGACTGTATTTGAATTAGCCAATCATTTGAATACGCAATGGTTTCAAGCGTTGATATGGAATTCGATTGCGCATGGTCCATCCCAGTATAACCATAATACCAACCCTGAGTTTTTACAGTATTCAGGTCGGTATTACTGACACTCTTAGTGTTAAGCAAGTTGGCACTGTTGGCTGCGCCACCAGCGGTAGAAGAACCGGCATAGTTGTGCGTGTGACTTGAAGACGCTTTAGAATTCAGTTGTGTCTGAATGTTTGAAGTAACTCCATCGCAGTAATTTAGTTCTGTGGCTGTTGCAGTGATGCCAAACGAACCGAGCGTATAGGTCGTGTTGGTGTCCTGTGCCGGGATGCCGAGAGCAACGATGTCGCTTTTAGTAACCGCAGTGGCACCAGAGACGTGACCGGTAGCATCGACGGTAATCTTATACAGACCACTGCTGCGAGTTGTATATGAAGGGTGCGTGTACTTGTTGGCACCCGTTGCGATGCCATCGAGCTTGGTCTTATCAGCCGCGCTCATCAGGCCGTTGGAGCCAGTGGTGGCGACGCCGTAAGTCGTGTTCGGGGGAACCTGCCATGTGCCGTCGCTGCGTAAATAGCGCGTAGCCGCACCTGCTGCGGGAGCGGGAACTAGACCGTGGGTACCGGCAGTGCTTGTGGTAGCACCTACCATGTCGGAGTATTCGGTATCCGTGTTCGTAGGGGCATACAGATCGGTGGCCGTACCGTTGATGGTAATTGTACCCACTTTTGTACCGCTCGTGAGCGAGCGAGAGAACGCCACGCTGTCTGCGCTTGCGGTGATGCCGTCGAGCTTGGCCTTGTCCGTAGCGCTCATCAGACCAGATGTGCCTGTCGTGGCGTTGCTGTACTTGGTGTCGGTGGCTGCGATGGTAATCTTATCGGTTGCCGCGTCCGGAGTGATGGTTACATTAGAACCTGCTACCAGAGTGAGAGTATCTGTGGTCGTGTCAGCCGCAATAGTCGTAGAGCCAACCGTCACGTTAGAAAATGCATTTTGGTTAGCGTCTGCGCTTGTAGAAATCCCATCCAACTTTGCCTTGTCCGCAGCGGACATGAAACCGGCAGCACTAGTTGTAGCCGCATTATGCGTATGCCCACTTGTCGCCGCCCCAATAGAAGCAGGTGTTACATTGATACTCTTGGCGGCAGAGCCGTTGTAGACACCTTGAGACGTGCCGTTTAGGCTGATTGTAAGAGCATTCGCCACGCTGTTGGCGGGGCCTCCAACGCTTGCAGAACCAGCGTATTGGTGCGTGTGGCTTGAAGGTGTGAACGTCGAAGGCTTGCCGGTGATGTTGTTCCATGAAACGCTTGCGGCGGTGCCTGCGGCGAACTCTTCATAGCCGTTCGCATTGTCAAGTTCGTTTTGATCCTTGACGTAATACATCTTACCGCTCGATGTGACCTTGACCACATCGCCGTTCTGCACCTGCGAAGTAGTTAACTTAAAACGGGCCGTATCGTCTGCGACAATCACGAGACGTTCAAGTGCGGCCTGCGGTAGACGGTCGATGGAGATGGTGCCTGATGTAATCTTTGAAGCATCAAGACCGGGAACGCGTGCCGCTGCAAAAGTACCACTGGTTATCTTAGAGGCGTCCAGGTTGGGAATTCGTGCGGCAGCTAAAGTTCCACTGGTAATGTCGCTGGCATCATGATTGTGGTCTGCCGCAGCCTTGTTATTCAACTGGGTTTGAATGTTGGATGTCACACCGTTGAGCATATCCAACTCTCCGGTAGTTATGCTAGAACTCCCGCATAAAGTGCCGTTTGTGTCAAATACCGCAACGGAGTTGGCATCGCCTGTAATATTTGTCGATACGTGATTGTGCGAAGCAGCGGCCTTATTATTCAACTGCGTTTGGACGTTGCTTGTGACACCATCCAAATATCCAAGTTCTGTGCCGGTAACTGCACTGACCGCAACTTTGCCAGAAGCGTCTGACACAAGGGCCCGGTTTGCGGTAAGATTTTCAGTGTCGATTGTAGTGGCCGCACCGGTAATGATGTTCTGCTTTGTATTTACAAGAGAAGTGAGATTGTTGACAGCCTGTTGCAAAGACGTGTAGTCTCCGCTCGTACCAGCGTCAATCTCATCTATCAAATCTCGTATCTCTTGGAGTTCATTGTTAAGACCTGTTACTTGAGAAGTCGTATGGGTGTGGGACGCTGTGGCAGCACCGACTTCAGAGGCGGTCGGCCTATCAGCCGTCGTATATACGCGATACCAAGCACCCCATGCGCTATCGTACATATTGCGACAATATGTCTTAGGGTTGCTTGTCATATATTCGGTAAGCGTCTGAGAAATACCGGCATGGACTGCAACCTCTAGTGAGAATGCACTGCTCGTTGGACAGTTCTCGACAGTCGCAGCAGACGCGTTTGAAGCACAACGATACCAACCCGCGTCTGTATAGTTGTTAAGGTTGGAATTTGCGGGGATATCGGTTTGTCCATGATGAAGAACGGTTGCGTTGATGGACGCGTTTGCGCTACCGTCGAACGTCGTAGAACCGCTTGCATCCCCCCCAAGAGAAAGGGTCTTGGCAGTGGTAAGCTTATTGGCACTGTTTGCCGGACCACCTAGGCTTGACGAACCGGCATAGTTACCGGCAGGGGCAAACACTCCACTTTTAACCCTAACAACGTTTCCGCCATCTTCAAAATGCGTAGTACTAAAGAGCACGCGGGGCATATTGGGATGGGCTTCGTCTTCGCTATCTGTCCACAGATAGCCGTTTATGTAAGGTCCATCGCTAGGATTGGTTCCGACAACATCTACTGCCAGCTTATAGTCACCGGCATTCACCAAACCAGTTCCGGGCACAACGCTTGCCTTTGTGCTCAACAGGCTGTTCACTTCAGCCTCAGACTGAACTCCGAGGGCTTCTCGGGCGGCATCTGCTGTTGTGGCACCAGTACCACCGTGCGAGATTGGAAGGGTTCCTGTGACACCGGGTGTCACATTTTGAGTGCCATCAAATGTCGCCGTAGCGGTTGATCCAAGGTTTGTTTGGATTGTACGGCCTGTGTTGAGTGCTATGGCCGTGTTCGCGGCGCCACCCGGTGTAGAAGATCCGGCATAGGGGTGGGTGTGCGAGGCGGCGGCGGCTCCGATGTTTTCGGGTGTGATGCCAAGATTGTCGCGGGCATCGGCTGCGTTGGTAGCCCCGGTACCACCGTGCTCGACGGGGACACTGCCGACCAACTCAGAGCCGTCAATCTCAGTATCCGATAGCAAGTGACGTGTGCCGTCCATATCGACATACCATTTATTTTCATCGGTGGTCATATAAAGACCGCCGTTTTCAATCGGTTTAGCATCTAGTTGCGCTTTTGTGCCATAATAAAACTTGGCTTTAGGCAAGGTTTCCAACCTCCTCTCTATACAAAAAATAGGGGAAGAAATCTACAAAGTAGACTCCTTCCCCTATTATACCCTTACTTAAGCAAGCTGATTCCAGGTAAGCGCAGCCGTGATTTGCTGATCTGTGTACTGTTTGGCTTGGGCAAGCATTTCCTCAGCCGTACCGGCGGCGTCATAGGCGTCGGTATCGGTATAGGCGGCACTGCCGAGGCCATGGACCTTAACGTCGGAACCATCAACCGCGATAGTACCGTTTGCACTGCCCTCGGTCACGTCCTGAACAGCGGTGTCAGCCTTAGCACCCTGCGCAGCGGTAGCGTAGGCGCTTGCCTCAGTATAGGCCGCAGAACCGAGACCGTGGACGGCAACATCTGTACCGTTGACGGAAATCTTGCCATTCGTAGCACTCTCAGTCACAGAGTAGACGGGAAGCGTCGCACGCTGGACGGCAATCTTACCGTCGGTCTGATCGACCTCGGTCACATACTGGTTGGTTACAGCCGTGTCCTCGAAGTCAAGTTCGGCAATCTTGCCGGTGACGAACGTCTCGGTAGCATAACCGCTGAGATCGACCTGGCTTGTGCCGATTAGCTCGAACGCACCATTGATGAGCATGTACTCCTCATAGGCGCTACCCTCGTCGCCAGCACCGGTACCTACCATGTAGATGGTATGCTCGTCGGCTCCACCAGTATCGGGCAGTTCCTCGACGATTTCACGCTTAAGGTGTCCCGCATTTGCGACAGCCGTGGAGATTGCACTGTCGGTGGCGGACTTGTCGTAGTAGTTTGAAGTCAGCGTCGTGGTATCGACCTTGCCATTGATCTTGGCGGCTAGCCCTGCCTCAAGTTCAGCCTCGGACACCTGGTTCTTACCAGCGAGCGTACCAGCATCGGTGATATCGGCAAGAGTGTGGTCGTGCTCAAGGTCGGCCTTCGTGGCGGCAAGACCGTCGGCGTAAGACTTGGCGTCGGAGAGAGCCTTCTTGATTGAACCTTCACCCTCACCATTAATGACGGTAATCTGACCCTCGATGGTGTCGAGACGATTGGTGATGGCCGATAGGTCTTGGTCGGCGATGCACTGGGTCACATAATCCACAATGGCCTTTGTGGTCGCGAAGTGAAGGTCGTCACCCGCGCCGGAAATCGCGGTCGAAGTGGGCTTGACGATCTGGGTGTAAGACGTTCCGTTGAAGAACTGCGCAGAACCGTCTGTCGTGTTCACATAGATTGTGTTGATTTGAGCCTGACCGGTTTCGGGATAAGCGGAAACCGCGCGGAAAATACCGCCGGAAAAGACCGTGTCGCCCTTGTAGATGCGACGCTCGTCTGTGATAAAGTACAGGGTATTCTGGTCCTTCTCCTCAAGAAGAGCGTATTGAGAAGCGGTACCGGTCGCAAAGCGTACTAAGTTTTCAGCCATGTTATAGTTCCTCCCATTCGGTTTTGTTTGCAACTACGATATATTTAGTACCATCCCACCTGTACGTCTGCGCATCATCCACATACAGCATAGACGAAGAACCGGTGGGAGGAAAATCCTCATACTTTCCAAAGAAAATAGGAGTGAGGTTGCTCGGAGTAATCTGCTTCCAAGAGGAAGAGTATCTCCATAGGACGCCTGTGTCCTCTACGTAATAGAAGCCCTCGACGGGGGCTAGAGTGCCAACTCTTTCCGCATCCGTTTGGAACACGCGGATTGTTGTAAAATCTAACCTCAAGCCCCCCATGTCGAGGTATACTTTACGTGTGTCGCGGACGAAGATGAGGTTTCCGTCGTTGACGGCGAGGTCAGGCAGTCGCGTAGCCGTGGTGGCATATACCTGAATTATTGCTCCTGCCATTCTCTCACCTCATCTCCGAATTAGAACTCTGTTATTTGAACTAGTGTCTCAGCATAGGTTTGGGCTTCCTGCTTGGCGGTTGCGATTTCCTGAGACCAGTCCTTACCCTGGACGCCACTCGCGACCTCGTCGATATATTCCTTGATGGTCTGCTCGCCGATCTCGCCGACTTTACTGTTGAAGTCGGTGATGTTCAGCTTATTGTTGATGGCAGAGTTGATGGTATCAACCTTGCCGTCGATGTCCGTCTTTGTATAATAGTTCGAAAGATCGGCATCGTCAACCTTGCCGTCGAGGGCGGTCTGGATTTCCTCCAACTTGCCATCGACGTCAGCGGCGGCTGCGGCGAGCAACTCTTCTTGTGTCTTCGTGTAAGTGTCGAGTTTTTCCTTGTTGGCGTGCTCGTGCGCCTTGGCGATGGCATCGGACACGCTTGCGATGGTGACGTTTGAGTCTTTAATCACCTTGCCGGTCGTGCCGTCGAAGATAACCACGTTCGCATTGACAGCCACGTCGGGGCCTGTAACCGCACCGTCGATGTTGGCCTGAACGACCATGAAGTCGCTGTCAGATGCCGAGCCCTCGTCGTAGTCCTTGATGCAGATGATGAGGTCGCCAGGCTCGCATTCCTGACCGGCGTAGGTGCCCCCCTCAGTTACGCGCCAGGAGTCACCGGCCTCGTAGCCATCCTCGGGAAGACCTGTACCAGCAGAGACTGTCCCTGGCTGCTTCATTGCCATGTTGCCCAAGAGAGTGTCAACGTATGCCTTTGTGGCGGCTTCCATGTCCTGCGTGGGGTTGGCAGCAAGCGTCACCGTGCCGGTGAAGGTGGCCCCGTCTAGACGTGCATACTCGTCGAGAGATTGCTCGATTGCGTCAATCTTTGCATCTGTTGTGGCAACGTCCTCGAAGATTTCCTTCCATTCCGAGCCATTCCAAATATTGCCTGTGCCGTCCGTGGTGTTGATGTAGATGACGCCTTGCTCTTGGCCCTCTTGGGGAAGTTCGGTTACGACCTGGACATAGTTCTTGACCAGGCTCTCGTCTAGATTTGAACCAACCTCTGTGAGGGTGTAGGGCGCATTGTCGCCGTCGAGGACATAGGTGTGATACTTGCCGTCCTCAAGCTTGGCAGTGACAAGTTGACCTGCGTAGGCGTTTGCAGCCGCTGCATAAGTCTGCGCCTCGGCGAGAGAATTATAGACGCTAGATGCGTCAAGCGGTAGGGCGTTACCCCTCGAAAATGCCTTAACGGCAACGAGAAGGTTCTTTGCTTCGATAGCCATCTATTATTCCCCCTTTCCTAAAGCGTGACACGCATGGTCATCGTGGCAGCGGCGGGGACTGCCATCTCGTAGGTATATACCTTATAGTCCGCACCGGCCGCGCCGTTTGCGCCCTGGACTGAGATTGTGTGCTTGGTGAAGTTCTGAGCCATACCCTCATCATTTGTCTCGACGTACATGACCTTGTTGACGTCACGGATCGTTGCGGGGTAGGCGAACATGATATACTTATCGCCAACAGCAACCTTGATGTCAAAGGTGTTGCCCTGTGCGGGGGCTAACTTCTTGTTGGCGAGGCCGCGCACGAGTTCGCTAGTTACCTCGGGCAGGTTACCGGTGCCGCTACCATAGAACAGGTTTCGCTTGCCGACGAACGACACCGCACTGGAAGTCTTGCTACCAGCCTGGATATGGCCGTCAGGCGAAGGTTGCCCAAGGTTGTCGTTCTTGATAGCGCCTTCGGCATAAGTTGCGACTGCGGTAAAGGATACCGTCTCGTCCCCAAGAGTGAAGGTCTGGTTCTCAGCGGTGACAGGCGAGGTGCCCTGCGAGATAACCTCGTCAGCGCCCTTCATTATCTTGATGTTGGTCAGTGCACCGGCGTCGTTCTGAGTGAAGGTACCCTGGATGTTTGCTGTAATAGAAGTTCCAACCTCATATGAACCAGCACTCGTGCCGCTGGATACGCGACAGGCAACAGCAGGCTGGGTGTACGTGGCTGGAACACTCTTCTGCGTCAGAAGTTTGATGAGCGTGTCGAGGTCCGTTCCGGCATCTATGGTGTCACCAGTCTTGAGGCCACCGACTGTACCGCCAGTGCCGAGATTTACCTCCCACTCCTGCTTGCTCTTGGCGTTGCCCAAAGTATGCTGTGACTTATCTGCATCTATATACACCAACTCGTCGCTATCGCTTGTGATGACAAGGTCAGCCGGAGTTATCGTGCTATCGTCAATCTTGCCCTGAATGGAAGCTTTAGGGCCGTGAAAGAACGACACGGTTTTACTTTTATCTACAGCCATGCCCTCTCCTCTCTTAGGTTAGTTCGTTCATGTAGACTTCAGCGGCAACGTTGACTTGCATGATGTTCTCAACCTTGTCTAGGGCCTCATTGGCCTTGTCAAGCGCTTCGTCAACCTTGTCGCTTAGTTCTTCGAATTGGTTTTTCATATCTTCAAACTCTTTAGCCTGCTGTTCCATTTGCTCCCGCATCTGGTCGGACAGGTTGTTAAGGTCAAGCACACAATCTTGGAAGATGGTGTAGTCGTCTGACATAACGAACTTGCTGCCATCGTCGGGATCGGACAGGACATGTACGGTAAAATTGACGCTAGGGGCGATAGAGATACTGTCAACCAACTCTATACGGCAAAGTACGTCACCTTCATGTAACATGGCTTGCGGCCAATGAATTTCCCAGGTTTCCGGGCAATCGCATATATGGTTGAACACGTTATAACCACGAACGTCATATTGCAGATGCTTCCATTTGAGATATACTTTTGTGTCTGGTGTCATCTGCGCTTTTGCCTCTTGGGTAAAGATAACTCTAAAGCTTCTACCGTTTGCGTCTCCAGCACCGGCGACGATGGGGTCGGCAATGTCCTGGTCGAGTGACTTCATATTCACAACAAACGACCTTAACTCTTGCGGCATCTATTGACCTCCTTCCCCTACCGTCGCTTCAGGGCTGGAGGGGAGCGCCCTGATGTCGTACATTAGACTGTCGATGAACGAGTCCCCTCCAGCTTGTTTGTAATACATATATTTTCTCTCTATACTTTCTAGGGAGAACAAGTCAATACAACCGCATTTATAGCAGAAGAAGTGATGTTTATCTATGATATACGACCTTGTGTCTTCTTGAAGTCTGTCGGTTATATTGTCTATTTTGTCATTCAAGTCGGAAAGCCTGTCAAACTTTTTGAACAACTCTTCTTGCTTGTCCGCAAGGTTTTGAAGTTGGTCTCCCAAGTTCCTTTCCTTTTTTTCCTTTTCCGTCTCTATCGAAAGCCACCTGCGAAGTTTTTGATGGAACCAATCAAACAGGCTCCATAAAAACTTCAATCCGGAAGCTACCATGATGATAATAAGGATTATATCTTGAATGCTGAATTCTGTGACCAGGGTGTTGATTTCATCCATAACACACCCCCGTTCACACTATTCCGTCTTGTCGGCCCCAGACTCGCAAGTGTTTTCGCACTGGGTCTTAGGCTTCGGCGCTGTATATGTCATTGCCTGTGCCGAATCCGCAAGACCGGCTGTCGTCGGGTCGTTGACCACGCCGATTAAAGCAAGGATGGTAAAGATACCGGTGACGATGGTGTTGAGCGCATCGACCCAGGGCTGAACGTCAACCGTCATCCCCAGGGCGTTTAGAGCCACCATCACACAGGTTCCGATGGCACCGATAATACCAATCCAGAATTGTTTGGACTGCAAGCGAACGCCCCAGTTGATTGAGTTGTTCACCTCGCAGTTCTCCGTCTTTTCATCTGCCAACTAGAACACCCCCCTTAAAGATTCACGGTTTTCCAACCGTTGTTATACACAGAGATAGAAGAAGCTTTCTTCCATCCGTTATTATACACGTATACTTCTGTTCCCCTATGCCAACTACCATTGTCATACACCCAAACAACGTCTTTATTTTTCCCGTTTGTAAGAGTCATGGTAGACGACGGTTTGCTATAGACTCCATCGACATACAACGGATCGCCATTGTCATGGGGATTCTTGCAGAATTGCAACTTTTGGGTGTTGTTCCATTGCTCATAAGACGAACGTGCAAGTATTGTAAATGTCTTTTTAGTACGCCCATCGTCCTCAGACCACACGTTATTTATAGTGTAAGATACATTATTCCATCCAATAGAAGCAAGCCTTTTAACAGAGCCTGGATTTGAAATGCCACCTTTGCTGTCTACAGTGACAGCACCTTCATATATCTCTATTGTATAGTCTGTGAATCCTCCATTGTTTGGTTTCCCACCGTCTCCCGCCCAAGCTTGCGGGTTTTCCCAGGAGAAGGTAGCACCGTAGTCACCAGATGCCTTGACAGACACGTTCGTCGGAGTTAATGGCTGTGGCAAGAACAAAACCCAGTTAGAGTCGTTATATTGTTTGTCGTGACCCTGGACTCCAAGGAAAGCCATCTTGGGCGCGTGCGTCATACCGCCGTTGTCAACTTCGTCTATATCAAAAGTTCCTGTAGACGGGCTGGTCGGTAGAGAGAATGAGTGACGCCTATCAAAGACCATCTGCCAGGTATCTCCGCCTTGTGCGGCATAACTTTCACTGGCAGCAACCGCAAGCGGAACTCCGCCGTGAGCGCCATACATGGTGTTATAGGACACGCGAGCGCTTGTCGCGTCAATCTTGCTGATGGAGTAGATTCGCGGGGGAGCAGCATTGATGACGATTCCGTCCCCAAAATAACTCTCGTTGTAATATCTCCATGGAGATGGGTCATTGATGCCGCTCCAGTCATTGGGGTCTGTCCTGAGCTTATAATATTCACCGTCGCCGACGTTGTCGTCTGGTACGTCCATAGGATATACTTTATATGGGTAGCGAGCGTTGGCAATGGCGGCTTGTTCGCTCATGGGCCATAGGGTTCTACCCCTTAAAGCCACCTGCGGGACAAGCAGGTTAACATTACCATCGGAGGCATACATATCAACGTCGAATTCCCACCATTGCTCTCTAGTGACCGCTGTCGTGGGAAGACTTGCACGGGAACCATTATTGAAAAGACGGTCTCGCCATGTCTGACTGGCGACAGAACTCTGTGTGGCTGTCTGCCAACACAAGAGTTGGAATTCAATACCGTTGCCAGAATAATAGACATATGGAGAGGCATCAAAGTCAGCTTTCATCGCCATATGTACTTTTTTATTAGCAGGATCTAACTCATATTCATAGGTAAGGGTAATCCACACGGTAACGGGAGAACCGGCACTCTCATACCAATTGCTGTCTGAACAAGAAACCGAGCATTGAGGCATAACGCATCACCTAGCTCGAATATTTTATGTAGACGCAACCGTTTGCAGCAGAACCGGACGGGTTAGCGGTTCCCGACATAAGACCGATTTTATTAAGAAGCCCCGTACTGCTGTTGCTGCCACCTCGGGCGGTGGCTCCCGTGCCTCCATGGGATATGTCGAGGGTCCCGGTAATACCGGGGCGAGGGCTAGCTGCAAAAACGTTCGCAGTCGAGGTTGAGCTTAGATTGATAAGCATACTGGGGTTGGCGGTTATACCGGTACCACCGCGACCGACTGCCAACGTCCCGGAGGTAATATCGCTAGCCGCATGCACGTGACCGCTGGTTGCGGCCCCAATGGAGGAAGCGGTTATATTGATGGATTTTGCCGCACTGCCATTATAGGCTCCTTGCGAGGCACCGTTCAAACTAATGGTCAAAGCATTGGCAACACTGTTCGCCGCCCCGCCCGCACTCGAAGAACCAGCGTAGTTGTGGGTGTGGTTCAAAGCGGCCTTATTGTTCAACTGAGTTTGAACCGAACTCGTCACACCTCTTAGGTAACTAAGCTCAGTGGATGTTGTTCCGCTCGCCTCAAACCCGTTGCCGTTTGAATTGGTTATGACGGCACGGTTCGCAGTAAGGTTGATTTGCCCGGTGCTTTGAATAATGTTTCGCAGATTCGTGGATAGATCGTTTAACTCGATAGTACCGTCGATAATATGCGAACTTGAGATAGTGCTATTGGAAATCCTATCACCTTTGATGGTTCCAGGGGCTATGTCGTCATTAGTAATAGTCCCATCTTGAATGTGATTCGTAGTGATAGTGTTGTTCGTTATTTTAGAACCTGTGATTGTGCCGTTTGCAATGTCTGCGTTAACAATCGTACCGTCTTTGATATTGTTGCTTTCGATGCAATTGTCGGCAAGCTTATCATGCGTTATTGTGTTATCCGCAATTTTGCCACCGGTAATGGTTCCATCTGCGATATCTGCATTAACGATAGTCCCGTCTTTAATCTTGTCGCTTGTGACAGAATTAGCAGCTAAATTCGTGTTTGTCACGCTACCGGCTGTATTTGGAATTTTAGTGTTGGCATTGTCGTTTGCAGCCTTGACTGCCGCAGGAGTTGCGGCGGTCATACCGGTCGCCGCATTCAGAGTTGAGCTCACCGAGTCGGAGAGATACACATCTCCTTGGACTACGTTTGTCGCATCCGGAGCTTGATATATGGGACGCCACTCTTGATTAAGTGGGTCATAGACCCTTGCAGTAAAACCGTTTGGTGATTCGTTAGGCACGTGACACCTCCTTATGTCTCCACATCTTCAAATCCTATATCTATAATGGTTTCTCTCAACACCCTCTCGTCTCCCCAAATGGAGTTTAAATCTATCTTTAAAGAAGTAATCGCCAAATCCGCAAACTCTAAGATACCTCTTGGATTGGCGACGAAAGTCTCATCGTTGATAGAAAACTTAACAGCAGGAGCGGTCGGGCCTGTGCCCGACCTGTTCTCCCACCATGGATATTGAAAAGGCATTGATACACCGATATGAAGATTAGTCCTGTCTAGTTTTTGGGGCACGTCTATCTGCGGAGACTCAAACGGATATCTAAATTGCAATATCTCCATTTTATGCCGCCTCCTTAATATTCGTTATCCCCACTGGCATCGGAGCCATCGGTCTTGTGCCAACGAATCGAGAAATCCAACAGGGCGTCCAAATACTCCTTCGCATCATCGAGAAAATAGGTATCGACATAATCAGGCGCCCAGAATTCGGGAAGCGGCTCATCCGATATAATTTTACCTTCATAGATAAGAGCAGTTCCGCCATATTGCAAATCCTCATAAGCAGAGTATGGAATAGGTTTGACAGAGCCGTCGAGAATCATGATATCGAGGATGTTCGTATCTATGAGTCTTCCGACATAATACCAAGTATACTTGTTGTAATCGTAGGCGTAAAACCGCTTCTCCTCGGTTTCATCTCCAAATGTGACGACCTTATGTCTTACTGCCTCACCATCTCCTGCGGAGTTATCGGTAAGACCGCTAGGATAAAGTTTGTTCAAAGCTGAAATCACGTCCTCTGGAGCGAGGCTTTCAGCAGGCTTTCCTGTCTGCGCGGCAACGGTGCTTCTATCGACGTTAAGGCCGACCATCAGACCGTGATCGTCTTTAATCGTGCCATAGTCGCGCCAGAACTGGTCTTGCGGAGTCTGGGTTCCACCGTTGACACCGGGAATAGCCAAACGACGTACCCAGGTCACGCCGTTGATGGTGACCTCGTTTCCTTCCCCTATTCCCGCAGATTCCGCTTGCGTAAGAGAAATCCTATGGTTTAAATCATTGAACAGCACTAGGAGGTGAAAATCCTCTGGACGTACTGCCATGTCTTGGATATAATTGATAGAGTCGCCGATAGCCTCTATCTTGTTGGCTACGCCGTCTTTATAGTTATACTTGACTTGAATGCGCTTGTCTTCATTATAGTTTGCATCTTTCGACAAACTAACACCTGTGATGTGTTGAAGATGGAAATCCTTAGACGGATTCTCAGCATCTTTAACAGTAAACGTGTCTTGAACTCCGCCAGTTTGTGTGTTATATCCAAAAGTAATGACACCTGTATCGGAAACTTTAGCATCTTTGACCCAACGGAGTTTAGCCTCAAGAACCTCCTCTTGGTTCGCTCCACCGCTTCCGCCGTTGCCATCATTCGTATAGATGATAGTGATGGTACCCTTATCCATATCGAATTGGATGTCTTTGACCCAACGCAACCACCAAGTCTCGTCAGGATCTTTGTCGGGAGTCGTATTAAAGTCAAGCGTCATCTGACCGTTATCGGTATTCAACTTCACATAGTCAATCCATTTGATTTTATGGGTGAATATGCGATCATCATCATAAGACAGTCGGAACGTCAAAGTTCCGTCATCGTCCAAAAGTATATCGTCAACCATATTGAAGTCACCGACATATACCCAACCGACACCCTTATTGTTCGCATGCTGGATATTGCCGGTATCGCCGTTGCTCCATCCACCCACGACATCTGGCCCAGTAGGAGATTGATAAGTATCATAGGTTGCAATCTCATATACGAGGATTTGACGCTTAGCGCTCGCATCGGCAGACGTTACCTCATAAGAGGGGTTGCCAAAGATAAGATGTCCGTCTGTCGCATCGTAGGTGATATCGCTTGTGCGATACAGTTTTGTGCCGACATGGGTCGCGTCGAGCGTGATTACCTTCAGTTGACGAATAGAATCGCCATGGATGCCCTTGGCAATGTCCACATCCCAAAGTTCATAGAACGGGTGATTGCCGGTATCTGTGCGCGCGATATCTAAGACGCTCTCGTCATAAGTACCATTTTTATAAGGGGCAGTGACGGTATGCGTAAATTCGATGACTGTGTAAGGAATTTCAAATCCAACGTAGAACGTGGAATCGTTGTCCTCATCTGCGGTACGCATATTGACCCAGGTGTAACGGATTTTATCATTATAGGTCGAGCCCTCTATATCGCCTACCGCTCCCGAGACTTTGCCAGGAACGAGAGAACCCGCGCTAGGGCTGTCTGCATCCTTGGTTGAGAAATCAAGAATATGGATAGTGGGGTCTGCGTTGGAGTTTGAATCGTCATAGTAGACGTCAACCTCAGCGCCATTGAGGTAGGGGTATGAACGCTCTTCCCAGGGTTCGCCGTCGTCGCCATCTCTATCTAATGGACGCTTCGATATCTCTTGGACATCTGCCAAAGACGTCATCTCGAACCAGGGAGTCCCGCTTGCGGGGCCTCTTATCTGGCCGACGTATTGAGCGTCGCCGTCGTCTTGTTGATAATCGAAACCGCGACGGTATACTTTACCGTTGTCGGGATGGTTCAAGTTGGGGCACGATATGATGCAGTACTCTCCGAACCAAACGTCTTTATATTCCTCGCCCTTTTTGAAAGCATCTACCATATCGTCGAAATATGGGAAATGTGCTTTCAACACGATGCTCTGTCCTGGTTTGCCGCCATAAAAACTATCCATGCGCTATTCACCCCCCTCTTGGGTATACCGATAGTCTATCGTAAAGAAGTCCTCGACACCGTCTGCTACCATAGCGATAGACTCAATCGGGATGGTGTCTAGCTCATAATAACCGCGCATCGGCACATAGACCTCCTCGCCGTTAATACTCATAGGCAAACCGGGATGGCTCCATACGCCTATCTGGTCAAGCGGAATACTGTCGTCTCCAGTAATAGAACCGACAAGATTTGTAAGTTTGTAAAGTTTATATTCCACTTTATTCTTATCAATATAACGACCGTAGACTATATCTCCCATGTCATCTTGGGATTGAATGTTGTAGTCGGAAGCATCTCTTACCATCTGGAACACGATATCGCAAAAGTCTTCCTCAATAGGCCTGAATACAAATTCGAAGATACCGAAATATTCTCCAGTATCGTGCTTCCAAGAAGCAGTCATCTCTATGTCGTTGAAGTTCGTGACCTCAATTTTGGAGGTACCACCCTTGCCCTTCCAATAGTGCATGACATGGTCTTGCTCTGTCTTGTAGAGTACACCATTTTCAAAAGGACCGGTAGACACGTTGTTCGGTGCTATTGCAATATCCGCTTTGACTTTGTTTGAATCGGTAGGGTCTTCGTATAAGACGACTGTATAGACTCCTTGACCTGACCCGCCTTTCAATACGCTGATTTGCTTCAAGTTCTGATAATATATCTTAGTCTCGTCACTCTCATCTCGCTTCATAAGTTTGACGTCTATCGAGTAATCATAATTCAAATTTTGCGGAATCTTTACCCAAAGATAATAGTCTGTTTCTCGGTCAAACGCATCGTTTACGTCAACTTTGATGTCGAGATCCCTGAACGAGGCAGATGTAGTCTCAACCGCTTCAGAATTCATGTTGGCATACCAATACTCGGCTCTAGCCTTGTTAGAGATGTCCGTTCTGCAAGCAGACACTCCGGCGAACCTGTATTGACCAACTATATTGCTTTTGTCTGAAACGCTTTGTGCCACGCAATCCACCTCCTTTTATCTCTAGAACTTCTCATAATTCTCACTCGCCGAAACGCTCATGACAGAGCCGGAGGCAAGTGGGATATTTATGTTTGAAACGACGAAATCGCCATACGTCTGTGTACTCGAATCTGAAATCGTCACCAGAGAATTGGGCTCCAGATAATATGCCGGAACCGCAGTCATAGACACGCTTCTCTGATAGCTTGTATGCATTAACAACTCATACTTTATCTGGTCGAACGCTCCGTTCTTATATCCTCCGGTAGCCAACGCCCAATAGATTTCAGAAGACACTTGCGACCAAGGCTCTCCCGCGTTGTTCGCCTCTTCTATGAGTTTGTCCCTATCGTCATCTTGGTTGTTGATAAAGACGACGTTCGGTACCTCGGGAGCAAACAGGCAGTTGATGTCCTCGTTGACGACAGCGTCTGTACGCCGTCCGATGTTGTTGACTGCAAATTTACCGAGAGATGTGGAAGACGGTTCTATAAAATCTAAGAAATAGTTCCCATCAGTCAAGGCATTCGCCTGCAACGGCTCGTCTTCCAACTCTCCATAGAACTTCTGGTTGTAAAGGTCGTATAGTTGGGGCCACTCGTTTTCAAGTTCAGTAAAATAGTAACCCTGGTCTGTCCCGCTGTTTTTTGCATATAGGCCTTGGATGTATAGCTCTGTGCGCCAATCTTGAGGCCAATAGAAGTTGCGAAAATCATCGGGGAGTTTACCGCCGGGATAGTATACGACGTTGTTATCTTCGTCTCTTAAGACGTCAATGGCAACATATTCTTTATCTTTCCAATAAGAATATGTCACGTCTTCTTCAATGATAGGATTGCCGTCGTCTCCGTTCACCACATTCCCGGCGTCGTCTCTTTGATAGGGTCTGTATCTATATATGACATTGAAGTTTCCGACTTCCGGCAAATCAGCCTCGGTATCGACACATACGGGGAAAACGCCTTTCAAGATATCGGTATCAACCTCTCGATACAGCAAAAAATTTGAGCGCGGTGCGTAGCATGAAGTCGTATGGTTTTCATCTGTATATGCCTTTTGGGGCTTTGAGTCTATCGCCAAGTGATAGCGAACGGGATAAGATACCGTCGAGCTTGTCAACTTGCGCAATCCCTGAACTATATAATCATTCTTTATATTGTCATATTGAGGGGTCACATTTATCGAGATGATATTGCTGTCATCGGAAAAGGTATACACACTCTTTGTTAGGGTGTTATCTATAAGATAATCATTTTTGTTCATATCAGATAACACAATTTTGCCCTGCGTTGTGTTAAGATAATTCTTTATTTCTCTAAAGTGGAAGATACCGAACTCATCATAAAAATATTCATAATTTCCCAGGTAGGATTTGATTTTATCCAACAGAGTACACACAGTGTCTCCCAGCCCAAGAGTGAGTTCAGATGTGTAGAAGAAGTCATCGTAGATATATCCGCAATCGTCACCGTTATGTTTTTCCAACACTCCTGCGGACTCTTCTGGAATGTCGCCGGGATCTGTCGTGGCAATATAGGTTGTGAGGCCACCAGATTCCCCAGGAAGTTGCGGAATCATATATAGGGGGTTATCCCCAGTCCACTTCATAACTCGCTTTATACGCAAATCTACGTCCTCTATGACGATATTGTTCAAGTCTTCTCCGCCAAAATGATGCACTGCTTCTTGGATGATATCGTATAATAGAACCTTCTCAGATACATACATGCCTGTGGGGTCTTGTGTATCCACCTCGTCGAAGATGGTAGTTGCGGGAAGCGTACCACCCACGTCGCCATTCAGCATAGCCATCTTATCTTTGCAGGACAAAGATATGTTGACGCCTCCAGAGGTAGATGACGAGAACGCAAAACTGCCTATAAAGAACATACCTTGCGGAAACCATAAGATAGGATAGTCTTTATAATAAGATGTATCGTTTTTAATCCCCACTTCGAGATACATTTTTTTGTTTAGGGAAAAATCCTCGTCGATGTTGTTCAAATCATATGAACGCCCATCTATCACCGCAGAAAAAGAAGCGGTACGACGGACAGAGCTACGACCGTCCTTCGAGATAGAACCAGTCGTCAGCTCCCCCGATATCTCCTTTATCGCCGTCTCATTCCAGTTCAACAAAGTTATTTTGACATACCTTTTCTGGTTTATCATATCGTCTAACGTTTTCAATATTTCTCTACGTTGCTTTTGGGAGTTGGCATCTTCATAATATGAATCCTGAAGCCATGGATACGTTTTTACGTACACCTTTTACCTCCCATCTATTAGTATTCGCTTCTAAACAGATTGGCGAAATAGTTTAAGCAACCTTCGATAGGTACTTTGGCAACCTTTTTATTTAAATCGAACGGATACCAGTCATGGTGATAATATATATAATACCCGTTAGCGCACTTGTATACCACGTTGTTTTTGGGATTGTCTACATATGTATAGCGCTCATATTCCCCGTCATCTAGACAAAACTCATAATCCTTCAGATAGGGCTGGCGTTCCATTGGCATATCGAACATCTGACGCCCTTTGAAGCATATATTGTCTGCGGGAGCATCCTCTATCATATGCAAAACTCCTGTAGAACCAACCAGATAATCGTTATAGTCGTCATCTCTATGGTATTTGATAGACACTATCGCATATGGATCGACGTCAACGCATATGCCCATCCAGTATTGAAGTTCTATTTTATACTCCCCTTGTTTAACGAAGGTATGTTTGCGCTTTATTTTAGAGAACAGATATTCCTCATAATCAAAAGTATCCATAAGTTGCGCGACTATGGTCTTCTCTATTTTGGTAGACGTCGGGGTATCGCTAACCAAAGAGTTCTCGTGATAATTGACGATATAATCTATCGTCACCTTATCTCGCCTAGAATACATCTCGCTGGTGTTATCGACTTTTCCTATAGTCAGATTTCCCTGAGGAAAGGATATGGTAGAAACGACTACGCCATCTGGGACTTGATAGTACCCTTGGTTGACGAACACCCTCTTGCCGTTGATTACAACTTGATGTCCTAAAATGGTATTTTCTGCCGACTGATAACTTGTAGGTGTTATAAGCGTCAAAGCTTGATTTCCCTCTCCGCCTCCTGGAACAAACATATGCGGAGGCGAGTTAAACATTATGCGAACATTTCTCAAAGTGACGTCTCTTGGTTTCACATCTTCGAGATATCCGCCATAATGCCACTCCAAGTCTTTTACAATCTTACCGTCGATGATGTCGGTGTTCATATTAGGAGTCCACTCATATAACTGCCCAGGCTTCTCGGTCGTGCTATACGGAGTCTGTCCTCCACCGCCTCCACCTTGCGTTCCCGCATTTTCGTCATAGTCTTTATATGGGTCTATGATGCCAAGAGATGCAAGTGTCTCGATGGAGGTTGCATCTTCCACTTCATAAGCCGTAGCGGTAAAATTCCATAGCCTGCGAGACAAACTCGCTTGCGGGGTCAGATTGATGTCCGTCAGCATGACGACGAGACTGCCTTCCGTCTTGCTCTTGTAGAGCTTAGGATATCCGTCATTCAGCCACTCGACCAACTGCTCTCTGAACTCGCGCTCCCAGAAGTAATCGTAGTCTTCCGGGATAGGTTTCCATCGCTCGATGGATTCCTCGTCTTCCTCGTTGGAAAAATGACGATTGGGATAGTAGTTGTTATAGAAGACATAAGCATTGTATTGGTCGCCAAAATATTCCCTCTTATTGAGGAACTGCTGATTGCCGTCCTCTTGAGCGGATATCATTCCGGATATCGACAACTGCTTATAATCAAGCAACGCATTTTCCGCAAACTTTGGATATTTACCTCCAAGAGTGTCGAACTTTGTACGAGACACGTTTGGCTTCAACGACGTCACATTGTAGTTGAACCTTATACCGATTTGGCGGTCTCCGCGCACCAAGAACAGGTCGTAGAAGTCGGTAAGGAACTTATCGCTCTTATAAAGTTGCGTTAGAGTGCCACCGTCCGTTTCCAGTTGGACAGAGTACCTGTACCACACCATAGACCCTACCGTGCGGTCGATATATTCGATATCTATTTCACCTTCGAATTTGCCCTCATAGCCGACTTTGACCACATAGATATCTTCCCATTTGGTATAGTTTGACAAATTGTCAGAACGTTTGATGTATAAAGTCCCGAACACAACATGATCGTTATAGATATGAAGCTTTGCATAGCCGTCATCGTTGTCGATATCGACCGTTATAACCGGGTCGAACTCAGGAAGTGAGATGTATTCGAATATTTGAAAATGCCATTCTTGGACCCAGGTGTATTGGTTCCTTGTCGTACCCGTGAACCTCAAGATATAATTTAAATCGTTGGATTTGATACCTTGAGAATCGAATCGGTAATTAATTTCATTGGGGGCAGCGGAGTTACCCGTGTATATATTCTCTGTAGAAAGATAGACCTCTTCACCATCTTCATCCAAAATCTCTAATTTATAGTAGTTCAAAGAATCCGTCTCATCGTTCGAATATTTGCTACCGCCATCTTCCCCATATTGCAAATCCCAATACACTTTGCCGTTAATAGGAATAATGCCTTTGTTAAATCCAGGAGTCGTATTCTCTCCACCGGTTCCCTGCACGTCGAACTCTCTAAGAACAACAGTCGGAGGTAAGATTGGGCGGATAAGGGAGACACTCGACCACTCAGAGAAATACTCTTGTTGATTTAACAAATAATCCTGCTTTTGGGCAGACGTGTATGAATTATATGTGTTAAGAGTCACACTGGAATTGTCGAACCTGACTTGCACCTTATAGTACTGGTTTATTTTAAAATTCTTAGCAGGTTTGTCGTTCTCGCCTTTCAGGTCGCTCGGCGATATGCTGACGTAGTAGCTGCCGGTTTCCTCGTCGAAACTTAGCGCCCTAAGAATAATGCCCTGGGGATCACCCAGGGCATTTTCATTGGTGGCTTGGTCGGTACATGAGACATGCACCTTGGTTGTGGCAGTATCGACGTTAGTGTTAAAAGGCGACAGCGAGAACAAAACCTTTACAGGTTGATTATATACGAATGCAACTTGAAAGGTAGGGATGCTAGGCGGATATAATGTATTGGCTAAATTAGGCATATGTCCTCACCGTCGCATCCACTAGTCGTCTCCGTTTATATCAATCCAGAGTCCTATGCGGGAAGAGGGATTGGGTGTCTCGGTACCTCGATAGATAAACCAACTAGACTGCATAAACTTCAAATAGTTGTCTATTATCTGCTTAGCGGAATAGCTTGCACCGTTTGCCTCGTAGTCGAAAAAGACATTGTCCGCATCGACCCCAAAATAATGCTCTTCGCCAAGAGTGTTGCCTTGGTTCTTTATTTGAGCGTATTTGATAGTCTTGTGCTCTGCCACCTTTTACCTCCTACTCTGATGCTTCAACCTCTTCTTCGGGAGCATCATCGGTAAAGAAAACGGGTTGCTGTTGTTGCTGTTGAGCCATCGCAGCCTGCTGGACAGCGCTCATATATTCCTTAAACACCTCGCTCTTGATGCGGACGAGAGTTGCGTTAAGCGCGTCCTCCATCATAGCGTATGAGATGCCGTTTTCCTTGACGACGTTATCGACCCACTGATCGACAAGGTTGTTGAGCTCGAAACGAAGTTGAAGATTGGTATCCATTTAATTCTCCTTTTCTCTCTGTTATCCTCTTTCAAGTGCCGCCACACGGTTTTGAAGACTAGCCAAATCCCTATTTAATCTTGTACAATAATCAATAATAGTCTGAGTTCCCCAAAAGCCGTGAGTATTGATTACATTAATAACATTTTGGTCTGTATAAGAGGAAGGTATTTGTGACGCATATGCAACGCCATAACCATCCATAATCTTTTTTACTTCAGTTGCGCCAAGCGGGAAATAACCGCCATTGGTATCTGGCCTCCAGTGGTTATACAAGTTTTGAATACCATCGAACCAAGATTGAGTCATATCTTTATTGCCTACCTGGAGCGAGGTCGAACCCCGCAACTTAGGGGCTGTAAGTTCAACATTAGAACCTATCTTATAGTCAGCCCACACACCATACCCATTTTGGTCTTGTCCTGCAACGTGCAACGTTCCATCAATGTCAATAGCTCCATTGACTTTCAAATTCGACCTAAAGAGAGCAAGTTCTTGAACAATTAAACCATAGGTACCATCGGCGAATTTGGTATTGCCCGTGATAACTTGAGATTGAGCGACAAGCAAAGGAGCAATTTGCACACCAGCTTTGCCATTGACGTCGCTACCGTCACTTGCGGTGAAAGTCTTAAGTTGGAGACTTGCTCCGCCACCTGCCGACATGTCGATCCTGCTGGCACCGTCTCCCGCACTTGTAAGCGCGATTCTGGCAGAATAATCTCCATCTTCTGCGGATAACGACGAATAAGTAGACAGCCTAATCTGTCTGGAGGCACCCATGGTTTTTAGATCGATATCCATAGTTTTAGACTGGAGAAGAATTGGTGAATTTACAAGGAGTTCACTCACCGTTTTATTATCAGAAGAACTAACGTTGATACGAACATGGTTGTCATTCGTTCCAGAAAAGAATTTATCTTGGTCTAGGGTTATATTATTCCCAAATGTGCCCTGAGAAACTTTGAAACTTCTATTGTCACTGCTTACCGTAGCAAGAATATTACCCTTAGTTGCGGTTAAAGATACATTCTTATCTGCGGTCAAGGTGTAACTTTCAGATGCGGTCTCAAGGATGTTCTTGCCAGTCAGTTTAATATCGTTGTCTGAACCGGTAGCCGTTAGCGTAATCGGTCCGCCATATGATTGCAGACTGAACTCACCGTCCACAGGCATCTTGATGTGCGAACCAGTACCGGCTTCCGCATCTTTAGTCTGATTGACTACGAACTCTCCTTGCAAGCCTTCTGTTAAAGTAAGGTAAGCATCTGATTTTTCTGTAATATTTTTTGAACTATCGGCATATAGCGAGAAACTCGTGGCATAGAATTTGAAATGACGGTTATACTCGTTAGCCCGGTCACCAGAAGTATAGGAGCCTGCTGAGAAATACGTCGTGCTATCGTCATTAGCATGCTGAAAGAACTTCAAAATATTGTTATCAGTTCCATATGCAAACGTGGCACCGACAAACTCATGTATGTTTGCAGCCTGGCCGAATGCTCCGACGAAACCGATGCCCATCGAACTCTCGCCATCTTTAAGGGAGTTCGTGTAGAACTTGCCTTCTGCGTTGATGCCGACCATAGGCGTTCTGTACCAAGGAACGATGTCAATCTTGTTTGTTTCTGGATTACGCCTCTTGTTGGTATGACGATAGATGGTAAAGATGTTCTTAGAGTTAGCGTCAATCTCCGCTTCGAGGCTGTCACCCCGGAAGAATTCCTGGTTGGCACTATCCCAACTAAGTCCATCGTCATCTCCAAGAGGCTTGCCCTTGACGGAAAGATAAGACGGGTTCGACCCCAAAATGATACCGGTACCGAATGCGTGCGGAATGGAAAATTGAGCGCCTTCTGGAGCCGGTACATCTCCCCGGTAGGGAAAATCATCTCGTCCTTTTTCCAAGTCACCTTCGCTGTACCAGTCGTTTTCCCAATTATTGGGATCGTCATCTGCTACCGTAAGCGGTCCTCGTGTGTTGCCCTTTTGGTCTACATATTGAAGATTGTAGAGGTTATGCGAGCCAATCCGCCACATACCGATTTTTGACTCGCCACCTGGGATAAGTTCGATCCGACCTTCTTGCCACTGGGTATCGGTAGAAGCCTGCTTTTCCGGCAAACCAAAGATAGCGTTGCCGGTTTGAGCATCAAGCCAGATGGACTGCTTACCTTTAGAAAAACCTAGCATACCAACATTGACAATAGGTTCATCCTGGTTGTAGGTTTCCATCTTACCCATTAGTATACCCGTGAATCGGTTGTTATCGTCTTTCATACCGGCACCAACTTGCGGAGCGAGGACGTAGTTCTCATCCTCGTTAATCTCCACGTGCTGACCGTCCCAAGCGTTGAGCGAGGCTAACCCAAAAGTGTTGAGAGATAGGCAGATAGGCACGATGAACTTTGCGGTCGTGTCATCATCATACTTAATATCTACAATCACGTTGTGGTTAGTTGTGGCACCTGAGTAGATATCGTCAGGATAGACATAGACGCCCGGCATATCTCCAGCCTTGCCCTCAATCTTTATAGGCTGATTTGTCGGAGAAGTGTCGGCGTTGTTATTGTAAGCAAGTATCTTGATTGCGGAGGTCGTCTCGTCGTTCTCTACACCGCCTTGTACCGAGAAGGTAGCCGTGAAATCTTGTGGCATCTTAGCAAAGAACACACCTTGATTCTTGTTGTAGAGTGGCACATGGCCGTCCGCATTGTATGTGACGAACTTGAGCGTTTTATACTTATCTAGATAGGCCCTAGGAGCGCCTGTAGAGTATTCTGAGAACACTACCGGATAGAAGCAGTAGTAGTCCTGGTTATCCAAAGTAACCTGTCCACGGGCTATCTGGTTGTCGTAGCGAGGGTTTACTGGCTTCTCTACAGTGCCCCACGAGAGGACACCGTCGTCTTTTCCAATGGCTAGATTCGTGCAGTGCGTGTTGCCACCCGCAATCTGCCATCTGGTCTTTGTATCGGCAATGTATTCGTTTCGCCTATAGAGTTTCATGTTCAGCGCAACAGATGAGATGGTCGGGCAGTTTGCCCAATCCTGACTTAGATTCCATTTGACTGCGCCATCTCGGCTCTCAAGACATGCCAGCGCTTCCTGAACTCCCCACTTGTCTTGGTCTGCGGACGTTGTAAAGGTTACGTCTTCAACCTCTGCTTTATTGTTCAGTAGAACGATTTTGGCTACAACGTCTGTGCCGTTCGTGCCGTTGTCGCCGACCTTGACGAACAGGAAGTTGGTATCCTGCGAGAACTGCTGGCCGTCGTAGGTGACGATTGCGGTTATCTGGTTGTTGAGCGCTTGGTAGTCGTAGTTGTCTACGATATCGAGAGGATAGGGCCTTTGCGGGCCACCCTGGTAGTATTCCAAGGCTCCATCGTTTGCCTCATTTGGAATTACATTCTCCGTTGGTCTGACAAGCATGGTGGAAGACGTGGGGAACTTCCACACCAAGTCATACATGTCTGGGTTAACTTCCAAGTGCGTTTGGTCATAGAAATGGCATACAAGTTCTTTGATTTCAAGCGGGTCTGTATATCTATCTGAAGCGGGAGACACACCGGATTCAGAGTATTGGAATACCTGGTCGCCATTTTCAATTAGAATATAATATTGAGAAGCGTCGGCGGCGCTTTCGTTCACTAAAGTAATCTCCGCCGTTCCGATATTGTCCTCAACATCTTTATTATCCGAGCGCTTCCTATATACAGAACACTTAAAAGTGGCACTTGTCGTAATATTTCCAACAGGATATTTAATAATATTACGTCTGTTACCCATAAATTCTACATTTTGAACCTGCGATAATTTATTTTTAAGAGCGGCATATTCTTTATATGAATAGTTACCTCCGTCTAACAAATCGTCTATTGCCGCCTGAATATCTTCAGCGCTTCTATCAAGTATTATAGTTCCGCTTGTTGCGTCTACCCTCGCCCACACAAACCTAAAATCATCATCTGAATAATCAGGCGGGTCAAAATCACTTGCCTTGTCGTTAACATAGCAGGTGAGTATAGGCTCCCCCCTATCGAACGAAAACTTTGTCCCAAGATTCGATTCAATCTTAACATTGTTCGCGGCAGACTGGTTTATCAACGTAAACTCTTGCTTTAACACAACTTGTTCTTGATAGACCGCACAGCAGATCCACTTATTCTCATGTGCCACGTTTTCCGCAGCATTGGTAGACATGTCTTGATTGTTGCCACGCTCTGTCATATAACGCCAACCGCTACCGAGATATGCGTTGTAATACTCACTAAGCGAGTCTACTTCCATATCTTCCTTGCCCCAATAGAAAGTTGTGTCTTGCGATAGGTCTTGAGTAACCTTATAGGTAACTCTAGCGAGTACACTCAATACAACGTCTTCTGGGGTTTGGTTTCCGGAGATTTTGAATATACCCCCTTGCGGCATAGATAGTTTGAGCATATAATCACCAGAAGTGGCTGCGATTTCCTGCAAACCATACACCTGGATATTATCAACGAAGATATCGTCTCCCCATTGGTCTGCGGCGACAGCGTCGTCTTCAAGCACGAAATTGTTTGAAAAGGCGATAATAGAATCTACGTACAGGAAACGCTCCGCATCGACCTCAAACAGTGCCTGCTGTGTTGTGAAGTTGTTATATTGATAGGGGTTGCCTACCATGCTTGTTACGTTGAGGACATACGACGTGTATGTCACTTCTTCTGGGTTGTCCTTACCAGCGAAAGCGCATACGATTTGAATGCCATAATCACCTGTAGTCGTCTTTCTGTGTTCTCTTGGAAGGGCGGTGCGGAAGTCTGCCTGTACAAGGATTGCTTGCGCCTGCTTTATATAGGCTGACAAATCCTCATTGTTCACGATAAGTTCTGGAGAACCATCGGGTGGGTCGGTATCATATAGATACAGCGGTATCATATCTTCTTTGTAATATGAGTTAAGGCCTACAGGCAAAGCCCCATTTTTGCTTATTACATCTCCACCAATGATATTATAGTCGTTTGCCACGCTTGTGACAAACGTAAGATTGTCTGAGCCTCCGCTCGACATAGTGGATAAAATCATCTTCTTTTGGGTGTAATCGCCTTTCGGCACAAGGACATACACGGTCTCGTCTTGAGAATAGGTAGCCTCACCTTGCGCGTATGCCTTCATGTTGCCGCCGTCGCACTTGACAAGATACTCTCCCGTCAAAGCGTTGGTACATTGAACTATGGTGGCTACAACGGTCTTGTCTGCGTCCATTTGGTCGATACGATAACTAGCTAAGGTGTCTATGGCCTTCAATAAGCTATTCTGAAAATTGTCCGCCACGCGACCACCACCTCCTTATATCTCCTAAAAAATAAGGGGGCGGATATTCCGCCCCCTTATAATATCTATCTTCTAAGGCATCGTTATAATCAATTTTTACCCGCTAGATACCTTCCTTAAACACATACTGCGCTACCTCGTTGTTGAGGTTGAGGATAGCCTGTTCTATCTCAGCGGCGTCATGTACATTGGGGAAGGTTGCTTCAATGTTCACATCTTGCTTGAGTTCCTGCATAGGCATCTCGCTCATCTGAGAAGCCATCTGGTTGAGCATGGTCGTCATGGATGAACCAAGACCGGCTCTCAAGATGTCGTTCATGTCACGAACCATCTTGACAACGCTCAAGATATTCTCGGTATCTGTGGCGTTAAGTACAAGTTCCTTCTCATGGAGGATTGCCATCTTACCAGCATGCTTGTCCCCTCCGAAGTCTCCCGTATAACCACCGGTATCAAAGCCCAGAAGGTTATATGAAGAGAACTTCATAGAGTCATAGTTGACAAGTTCGTTTCCTCTACCGCCCCATACATATCTGTTAATAGTATCTTGAACCGCCTTGGCAAAGTCGGCACCGTATCCTTGTGTAAGCTTTGAGGAACGAGTGGGATCGTTACCCCATCCAGCGCCTGAGCCATACGTCCAGATTGATTGGGCGATGCCAAGCTTTAGCTGTTCATCTGTATACCCTGTGCCGTTTCCACTGCCAGCTCCGCCAGAACCGCCGGAGCCACTACCGCCGTTCGCGGCGTCATGTGCCTGTTGCAACTGGTCTTCAAGGTCTTGGATTTGGCCGGACAGGTCAGCGTTCTCTTGCTCTTTTTGAGTCAACTTGTTGCCGAGTTCGTTTACCTGGTTCTGATAAGTCTTCATCTCATTGGTTACGTCTGCGATCTTGGAAGCATAGTCGTTCAGCGTCTCTTCGTACTCCTTGATTACGCCGGTATCGTCACGAAGTTGGTTGATAAAGTCAGCGGTGGAGCTGGAGAGCTCATTTGTTTTGTCGATTGTGTCTTGGATAGAATCAGACATATTGCCGAAGTCCTCGCCAATCAAATCGCCAATTGTCGAGAAACCTTCTTCCCATTCCTCACCGGCTTCAACCAAATCATCGAACATCTCATCGGTATTGACGTTGAAGTCTTCCATATGCTGAAGCCATTCGGTAATGGATGTTGCCCAACGAGTGTCAATCTGGTCGAAGGCGTCTAGGTTGCCTTGGACTAACTGGTCGTAGACATCCTGCATGCCCTCTTTGTTCTCATCGGTCAGAAGTTCAAACATGTCCATATAATCATTGATGATGTTCGTTTCAGTTGTGGACAACTGTTCCGCGCATCCGGTAAGATATTCACGAAGAGAATCGATTATCTCTTGAGTACGCTCTTTCTTCTCATCAAGAGTAAGGTTTGCATTGTTCCAAACATCGGAAATGAGACTGTATGCGTTTTGAAGTTCTTGCAACGCACTCGACTGCACATCCGTCATATTCTGTTTGGAAAGCTCGTAAGCATTGTTTTGAGCATCAAGCAGGTCGCCTTCTGCCGCCGCCACATCGCCTTCGTCTGCGGTGTAAACATAGGAATAGTTACCTTGAGTATCACGACGCAGTTTTAGTTGGCTCTTATTGCGCTGTGCTTCCTCAAGAGCAATCTGCTTCTGTAGGATTTCGAGTTGCGCGTTTGCGTATGCAACGTCATACTGGGAAAGCTTATCTTTTTCGCGCAGGTATCCAAGTTGCTCTTCCATCTGCTGCGAGATTTGCTGTTGGATATGGAGGTCGTTTGAACCATCCAAAAGTTCGGTGTATGCAGCCTGGAGTTTCTGGATGTTGTATGCTTTCTGCACCTCGTCGAGATATTGGTCCGCGTTGCGGTTTATCATCTCCCACTGTTCAGACACCCAATCGAGGTCGCCGAAACCTTCCGCGTTACCGCCAAATGCGCTACCTACCCAAGTGTCAAGTGAAGCATTAATAGCATTCTGATACTTGGACTGGAGGTTTTCTACTGCGCTTTCAACAAGGTCGTTTAGGTCTGCCTGTGCATCTACTATCTGCTCATGGACGGCCTTCCACTCGTCGGAGCCTTCGGTCAGGTTGTCCAGCAAGTCCTCCCAAACCTTGATTTGCTCTTTGACCTCGCTTATCTGCGCGGTGTAGTTGGTGTTGATCGCGCCATAGAGTTGGTCTAGCAGATTATAGGACTTTTCACCATATATCATCTCGATAAGGGACTGCTGGTGGTCGAGTTCATCGGTGATATTTTCAAACGCCTCACGGCGCTCTTCCATGCGTTCTGCCACATCGTCGATTGCGTCGAGGATGGCGTCGCGCAATTCCTCGACTTGACTTTCATAGTCAGATATCATCTCGGTAGCGCTCTCGAAGATGGATTGGGCGACATCGTACATATCGGCAGAATTCAGTCCGAATATATCAGACTTGCCGGTTTCCTCGAACTGCTTGATTTGCTCCATGATGACGGCGAGGTTTGCGGCCTCCATGTCGAGATATCCTGTGCCGGTAGTGCCTTGGTAGTCGCCAGCCTGCGCACGACGAAGCGCTTCTTCATAAATCTTGATGGCGGCGTTTGCCACGCGCTTGTCTTGCTCGGTCGCGTCTTCCGCGTTGGCTATTTCCTTCTGCTTGTCGATCAAGGTATCATAATATTCCTCGGCAGACGTCGTCGCGACGTCGAAATACTTGGAAAGCATCTGCGCGCTGGTTGCCATTGCGCGGAACGGGTCGTCAGAATCGCGTCCAGAGAAAACCGCATTGAACTCTATCAGAGCCTCTTGGATGTCTTTGATGTTGTCAACGGCTTCGATTGAAGTCTCAAAAGTCTCAATACGCAAATCCTCTATAGCGTCTTGAGCATCTTCAATATTCTGAATAGTTTCTCTAATACTATTAGCAATAAGATCATCGTATTTATCAACAAGATCATTGAAATTTTCATAAGATTCCTGTTGCTGCTCAATTTGCTCTTTAAGAGCTTCTTGCCCCTCTTCAGTAGCGGTATTATTATATTGAGTAATTAAATCATTAAGTTCAGAAAGTTGTTGCTTATATATCTCTTTATAATTTGTAATATATCCGCTCGAATCAAATTCAATTCCATATTGCCGCAATTCTGCGGCGTATTCCATAGCTTCTTCTTCCTGAATTTTTAATTTTTCTTTTTCAACTTCAACCTGTTTCATTAAAAGGTCTAGTTGTTCTTCAAGGTTTTTAACAAGCTCATGACCGGTTAGCCGTTCCTGGGCATCCGCAAGCATATCGAGGTCGTTGGCAATAGCATCAAGTAAGGTATCTACTTTTTCATATCTGTCAAGCTCATCTTCTTGGAGGTCCATGATGTCGGGCTCGTAGGCGTCACCGCCGCCTCCTCCCCCTCCACCGCCTCCTCCGCCGCCACCAGATCCTCCAGAGTACTGAGGAAATGCGGACTGAGGTAAACCTCCCCCTCCGCTTGACGGAGCATATGAACTCAGTCCCCCTCCGGTATTACCTATCAAAAGGCCGAGTCCTTGTGCGAGTTGAGCAGCGCCGATTTCAGTGTGTGTCGAATGAGTATAAAATGGATCTTCAACTCCAGCAAAATTCCATTGTGTGACATAATCACTATCGCTTAAATCACCTAATCCAAGAGAACCGATATCTAAGTCGGGATTCTCTTGTTTCAATTGTCCCACAGTCTTTGCGCCACCAGATGTCCAACCAGTATAATCTATCCCAGTAGCTGAACCAGTTCCTGTGATATTCATATGGAATCCTGGCACGTGGATTTCACCGACACCCTCGCCAGTATCATCTGTTATGGTCATAGTAGTGCCGTCGGTTTGTTCAGGAGTTCCCTCGATAGTCGCATTAACACTGCCAAACGTATCCATAAGACCAAGGATGATATTCGACATACCGGACGCTATAGCTCCAATGGCGGCTTGGGTTTGATAAGCGGTCGTTTCGACAACGGCACCAGCAAATTGTCCATTAGCCATCAACTCTTGGTTTAATCCCTCGCCTGTCGTTAGCATCTGGTATACGGCATCTGTTGCCAAGCCGGATTGCGCCGCAATAGATTGAGCTGCCTGTTGGGCAACAGCCTCGTTTGATGAATAGAATCTCACAGCTTCTTGAGCAAGACCGTCGATAAGTGTGGCATATTGCGCCTGTATACCGCCATCTTCAGTCATAGCAGATGATAAAACATCGAAATCTTCTGAAAAAACTTGAGTCATTTCATCAAAATTGTCGGTAATATAATTGCTAAAATCGGCAGCAGCAGATACACTATCAAACTGTTTTTCCATCTCTTTCAATTGATCGACAGACTCTTTGGAAGCATCAGACATGTCTTCGTATCCACGAGTTCCATCCTCTGTTACCTCAACCCATTCATCCCCTTCTTTAATAAGGTCATGTTGGGCCGCATAAACTTCGAGAGAATTTTCCGCCATATCAGCCATAGCATCGGCATAATCGCTGACGTTCATCTTGCCGCTTTTAAGCTGTTTACTTAAATTATTTAGACCCTGATATAGATTATCAGAAAAAAGATTTATTAAATTTTCAATATCCATATTCTCTGCTTGATTCACAAACTCTTCAAGCGACATACCTGCTTCTGCGGCTTGTTGAATTATATTCTGGAAAAAATCAGAGAATTGACCAGATACATTTGCAAGAAAATCGCTTGTCCCCATGGCTCCAGTATTAACAGCGAATACATTCCCATAAAGGGCATCCAAGTAGCGCTCTGCTTCCTCACCGGTTGAATCCAACTCTTTCACTGCTACAATATCTTCCGCTTGTTGTGTCAAATCAAGAGGTTGATTGATTATGTCGTTTACAGCCTCCTCTTGCTCACGCAAGCTAGAAGTATATTCTTGCAGAGCTCTTTTATTCAACATCCATCCATCCGCTGTCTGATATAGATATCGAGCAAGCTCTGGCGTTTGTTCAAGCAAATCTGCAACATAATCATCGTCAAGATAACCCGTTTCAGACTCAACATAATCTGTTATCAAAGAATCCAAAGTATTTTCTTTATTATTCCAATTTGAAAGATCCGATGTATCTATATCTGCATTTACAGTAATAGTAAGCGCCTCATCATTTTCTATATTCCAAGAATGTATTTGGTCTATCCACTCATCCGGAGAATTTGGATCTAAAGTAGCAAGAAGTTCGGGAAGTTGATCTTGTGGAACATTACGCAAATACGCTTTGAGTCTTGTAAGCATAACATTTGCTTCTTGTATTACTTCATCAGAAGAACCGGACCAGTCTAAATTGCTCAATACAAAATTCGCAATATCAGATGTGTCGGCATGGTCTCTGACGCTATCGGTCACCGTTTCAACAGTATCAAGTTCGGCAGACAACATAGAAGGAACGAGGTCGCTTATTTGCCCTGAACTTAAACCGGAATTGGTCAAATAACTACTGATAGATCCTGCTTTAGCGCGAGACATAGCTATTGCTGTTTCAACATCATACCCTTGACCGACTAGCTCGGCGGCGTAAGACATCATAGCATCAGTTAAAGTATTAAAAGCACTTTCGCTTAATCCAAGCGAATTGGTCATACCAGAAACTGAAAGGAATAAAAGACGTTCATTTTCTTGGAGAGATAAAGAACCATCATATAAAGTCTGATAGAAATAATCCATCTCGTCTATAGTCAAGCCTAGAGCAGAGCCATACGAGTCAAGAGCCGATATGTCAATTTTACTATAGCCCAATGCTCCAGCCTGTTCTTGTTGATTCCTAAGACCACCCTGGTATTCAAGTTCATTCCAATTAGTTATGTCATTATAACCGCTTTCCGCAAAAGTCTCAGCCGATGTATTAAGCAGTCCTCGTTCAATAGCAACGCTTATAGCGTCCCAAGAAATGCCATCCTCAGCGGCAGTTATTAATAATCTTCCGAAAGTACCTGTATCTTCTGCTGAACTGGCAGCTTCCAATATGGCTTTGGCAGTTTCTTCCGAATTTCCAGCCAAAGTGTTAAAAGCATCTGTAACTTTTTGCGCGGTAGTTTTAATAGAATTAGCATTATCGCTATTTCCACTTAATTCTTGAATATAATCAGACAAAAAGTTAGAAAAATCTTCTTCAACATTAGCTCCGACACTATCTATCATATCAGTTATGCCAAGTTCCATTTGACGACCCAATGCTTGTAATTCATCTGCACTGGTTTCCATAGGGTCTTCTTTAGCTAAAGCTTCTGCTATTTCAGGATTAGTATCAGAATACGATTCCACAACATCCCAGAATGCATTGTTGGCGGCATTTAAATCATCTTCATCATAAGTTATTCCAGCCGCTTCATATCTATTTTTTGTAGAAGCTAAAGTATACGCCCGTTGTTCCGCATATCGAGTCGAACGCTCTTCCTGGCCGGATAAATTGTCAACCAAATCTGTTGTTACATTCTTAAGAGCTGCTATCAAAGTTGGATCTGTCAGGATATCGACAATAGTTTCATTGCTGAGCTTAATGCCCATAGTCTCAAGACCAGAAGTCAATTCGTCTATAGTTATCTGAGCACCGGACATATTTGAGGCGATATCCATAAGGGTCTTTTCAGGTATTTCACCTTCAAAATAAGGAGATAATATCTCAGCGAACTCTTCTTGAGTCATATCTCCTTGCTCATACTTATCTCCCATATAACTTCCATCAGTGTCATATCTAGCAACTTTTGTAGCACTGATATTGCTTAAATCAGCGGCAAACTGGTCTCGTCTGTCTGCGAGAAGGTCCACTCCAAAGATATCGTTGTATATATCTATGAGTTTGGCTTCATCATAGTCTTCAAGCCCAGCAACAAGTCCTTGAATATAAGCAAAACCGCCCTCTTTACCGAGCTGCTCTATAAGACTCTTTGTATCGCCGTTATCATATAAAGACTGCACAGCCTCTTGCATTGTTGAGGCGTGCATTTGTATATATGTCGCAGGTTCCTCCGCAAGAGTTCTTTGAGAATCATCTAATATTTTTTGTTGTTCTTCAGTTACCAAACCATTTAGAGTATCAATAGAACCTTGCAAAAAATTTATACTGTTTTGAATTTCTTCTTTTTCTGTGTCACTTAAAGAAGTATCGTTTAATTTCGTCTTGAGAATATCTATATATTCAGTATAATCTGCTATAAGTTCTTCTCTAGCCGCAAGACTACCTTCTAGATCTGATTCTGCTCCAGCTGTAAAAGTACCACTTTGATTCAAATACTCGTTTGATTTTCCTCCGGTGGCAGCGAATGCCGTTATACCTTTTATCCAATTTTCACTAGAGGCATTTCCTACAGACTGATTAAGAGCACTTTCTATCGCAGCAGCAAGTTGATCTGGAATACCGTTCTCATCAGCCAATAAACCATTGGCAAACCTCTCGCGAAAATCAAAGATTGCCTGTTCAATCGCATCAATATCAGTAAGCTCGTCTCCAGACAGCCCAAGCATAGCCAAGGCATCTTCATAAGTATAACCAGCAGCGATGGCTGAGTTTTCAAGCATATAAGCTAATGAATATTCTCCACTGGGTTCATTGTTTTTGAAAATTTGTTCAGCAGCCGCTGCCCTGGCGCTTCTCGCTTCCGATTGAGCAATGGTTTGTTGCATACGATAATACGATTCCAAGCTAGATGTGATACCGTCAATAGTACCTTTTCTTATAGTTTCAGCATCAATAGTCTGTCCAAGAGCGGTTGCATAATTTGACATTGACTCTTTTAACTCGTCTGTAACAATTCCATCTTCTTTAAATTTGTCATATAGCTCTGTAAAACTTTCACGAGCCTCAGTCATAGATTCGAAGGTGCTTATAACCTCCGAACCTCTGTCAATAATTTCATTAGTCCTATCTTTAAATTCTTGATCAGACTCTGTAAATTGGTCCCATACCCATTGTATGCCACCAATGGCGGCTGTAATCGCTAAGAACGGGCCAAAGCTCTTACCAACTGTTTTTAAAACATTAACAAGCCCTTTCAATCCTTTGCTCAACAAAGAAGTAGAAGTTGAAGCAACTTCAAGACCTGTCGCAGCTACCCTTGCGGCGGTTCCAGTTCCCTTAGCGGCTTTTGCGGCCTCTTTATTTGCCGCTGTTGTCTTCTCAGCAGCTTTTGCATTATCTTCAAGAGCTTTAGAATTTTTCTCTGTAGATGATGAATCTATAACTATAGGCGCAGTTGTCTGAGAACTAGTAGAACTCGTAGAACTTGCAGTCTTTTTGGATTCAAGTTCTTTCAATGTTCCCCAGGCAGCTTTGATATCATTCCATCCACTGACAACCATCGGAATTGTAAACACTAAAGTTTCAAGAGTGCTTATTAATTTTTCTCCAAAGCTCAAATCTTCGTTTTTCCATAAACTACCTAGATTTTGGAATGCCTGCCATGAAGAAAAAAGTTGCCCTACCGAAGCAGTTATTGTTACAATTGAATCTATACGAGCTTGCGTTTGAACTCGCATTAACTCTTGTTCCATTTGCTGGCGGCGAAGTTCATCATCATAACGTGCTTGTTGTTGAGTGTAATATTTAGAAAGAACATTATCTATCGTCTCAACAGCATTTTCAAAAGGAGCAAGCATCTCTTCGTAGTTCGTCAAGGTGCCAAAAATATTGTTGACTTTATCATGCACATACGTATCTTGAGTGACAGCACCGGGACGCATAACATCGTCAAATGCAGAATCTAACACTTCAAAAGCATCTGCCAAAACATCTTTATCATATGGAGATATCATCAAATCCGGCATTGTGAAATTTTGGATTCTATCATATAAAGATTCAAAAAGTTGATTTTGTCTTGCTATATCTTCATCATTGCTCATCAATTGCTGGAATTCTCTAAAATCTCTATTTATCTCCCTCAATCCAACGGTAAAATCTTGAGTATCTTTAGCCATCTGGCGTATTTGCTGCGTATATTTGTCCGCGTCCTGTTGCGTTAAATTGAATTCAGCGCCGCCATCTTCTATCATCTTAAAGAAATTTCTTAAATCAATAGTGCCGTCTTTAGTAAGTTCTATCATATTTTCATAACCTTCAGTAACCGCCCCAACAGCGCGATACTGATCGTTAAAAATTTTAATTGAATTTTCAAGCTCTTTATCTGTTTGAAGTCTCGTATTGCGAGAATTTACTAGATTTTGTTTCAGCTCATTAAAAGTTTGACGTTGGTCTTCACTCATATAATCAGCATATTGGCGTCCTTGGACAGCGTAATCAACGATATCTGCATTGCTTGAATCAGAAGCATCTCGCAATCCAAGACCAGCCAAATCTGCTTGTGCTATTCGAGCATTTTGTTCACGCATCTGGTCATTCTTGCGATTATATATCATATTTGTCGCAGCACGAGCTATCTGATTAGAAAAAACTTTTGTGGCAACCTGGCCCAATGATTGAATTACTACACTGCCGCCACCGATCGTTTCAAATAAACTATTCACAACCTGAAGAGCTGTGGTCAAAGCGTCAATAAAAGGTTTGACGTTATCTGCGCTAAAAACAGTATTCATAACGCTTTCGAAAGCGGCTTGAAGTTGCTGCATTTTACCGGCAAGCGATTCCATATAGATGGCTTGCTGTTCGTTGATAGTACCTAGAGACTGTTGAGAAGCAGCCAATTGATCATAATACATATCCGCATTGTCAAGAAGCGCAAGCAAGTTGTTGTATTGGTACTTGCCAGCCAACTGGACCGCTACTGCTTGTTGCTCTGCTCGTGTAAGGCCTTCCCATTTGCCCATCAAATCTTCGATAACGTCGCCCATGTCGCGCAATTCGCCAACCTGGTTTAAAAGATCTACCCCGACGACGCCAAGAGCAGAGCCAATGGAGCCAATCGAAGTTCCGTCTTCAAGAGTTTCTCCAAGTTTAATATCGCCTAAACGAGCATAAATCGTCTTCATTGCGTTACCAACGTTTTCCGTTATGTTCGGTATGTTCGCTAAGCATACCCGTCCTTTTCGGACCGCTCTATCTTTCGAATAGAGACCAGACTATATTTTCTTCCTTCGAGGAAGTGCGCTCTTTCGGACTTGCTTAAGTCCTAACGGTGCTAATCTCCGATAGTCGTTGAACCTTCATCCCCCTAGGATGCTTGGCTGCGGATTGTCCAATATTAAAATCTTTTTACCCTACCTGAATAATTAGTTCAGCCCCCATCTCCATTACTGGGATAGGTTGGTAATTTTAATCTCTAAGGAGTTCCCCGCAATTAAGCGCAATTCACACAACAATTGCTTGCTATGCGCCCATGCTTGAGTTTAAATCTAGGAGCTTGCCTGGTAACTGAAATGATGGTAGACAACTGAGAAACAAGTTGGTCTTGGGTTACACCTAGAGTGTTTGCAGTCGAGGCAACTTTTGACTCTGCGGTAGCAAGTTCTTCCAGGTCTGCGCCACCAACGGCAGCAACCTTAGCAAGCTTATCGACCTGAGCCTCAATAGTCCCAATAGACTCGTTTTGCAACTGGAAGCCGTTAATAAGCGAAGTCAGTTGCTCGGAAACCTCTGCGGTGTCCTGACCTGTTACATTTGCAGTTTTAAGAGTTAGTGTGGCAAGTTCGTTAGAGCGTTGTTGGGAATAACCTTGTTGCGCGAAAATCAATGAAGCGTTGGTAAAATCAGTCGTGGTTTTGCCAAGCTCTCCAGCCGCCTGAGAGGCATATTTTGCAAATGCCTGCATATCAGATGCAGACTGTCCAGTAACAATACGAATATCATTTAATGATTTATCCAAATCCCCGAAATAGGATATTGTTTTATATATACTATTTTGGAAAGTTTGCAATGCGCTGGCAACAACACCCCAGCGAACAGTATTTCCGATAGTATTGAACATCCTATCCGTTGCTGCACTAGTATTTCTAACCTTTGTATCTAAATCTGTTATCGTCCCGATAACACCGTTAAAAGCCTGCTTACCGGCAACACCACATTGTTCAAAACTATTTTTAATATCAGTAAGCGAAAGTCCAGCACCCTTCAAAGTATTCGTAAAAACAGAAAGATCAAATACACCAATATCGGTATTTGTTGCTTTAGACAATGCAGTTTGCAATGTTGTTAAATTATCAATAACAGATAGTATTTCATCTGAAGTCTTTGACATATCGGCGGATACAGCTAATTTGGCGAACTCCGTCTGTACCGCTTTAATTTGAGATTGAAGTTTTGAAAGGGCGCTTGTGTCCGCAGTAGTCTTAAGCCTATATTCTATAGTATTGCTATATTTAGCCATTTATCTCCAAGCACCTCCTTGGTATATAAAAAAAGGCTCTTGCTAAGAAGAGCCTTTTCTACTAGTCCAAATTCCACTTCTCTGCTATATCAAAAACTTTTTTGATATTGTCTCCTGTAGACAGAGAGGTTATTTTCTCAAGCATCTCCTGGATTGATTCTCCAGACACTTCAGACATACCGTCCATGATTCCACGAGCGCTTGTGACATATGTTGAGTATTTCTCGAAACACTCGGGAGCATTGACTTCGACAAGATACAACTCAAACGCATGGTTTGCAATCATATCTTTGAAAGTCCCATCCTTAAGAAGCCTATCGTATGCGGCAAACACGCCATCATCTTGGATAGACTTCCTGATATCTTCAGCCTTATCTTTATAAAGATAAATAGCCAAATACAGATATACTATAGTCTTAAAACCAAACGGATTGAAATACCCGTCAACCTCGCAAAGGTTTATTGCAGTCTCGATGATATCGCAGATATCCTTCGAGGAAACGGAACTTTTAACATCGTCAAACTTCTCAAGTTCCGCTCCGAGATTCATATGAATCATATCCTTTTACCTCCTTTTAGAATTAGCCCCTCAACTTCACAAGACGGGCCAAAGCCTTCAAATCCTGGAATCGAAGATTTACAAACACTTTTGTACCCATAAGTTTAGCGGTTATTTTCCCCTCTAGAGCATCTGAACGTTCGTTCATATATTTTATCTTTCCTTCACGGGATTTGTCTTGCCAATTAATATGTCTGTTCATCGCTATAAAATCTTTTCTGACCAAGTTTGGTTGGAATCTTACGTCTATCTTAAGAGTATTCACATTCTCATTAGCCAAATTGTCATAGATTTCGTTCAATATATCCCATACAGAAAACAGTGTTTGGTTGATAACCATATAGACGATATTTTCATTTTTAGTGAAATCGGGATTGTTGTGGAGACCGACAATGGCATTCACTAACGAATTGTATTTTACCCATTCTTTAAAATTATTGAACGCATCATCCAAAGACGGAACTCCTTTTCCCTGTCTTGATGCCAAAATCCTGTTGAGTTGGGGCATATATTTCAAAGGGAATCCAGCCTGCAACAACAAAAAGCGTAAAGCATTCGAGGCCTCGTGTAATTTGACGTGTATCGTGTCTCGCCCAGCATCAACTTGCAAGTTACTTGCTTTTGCCGTTACACCGAGAACCGAGGTGGCACCATCCCTAGTGACGGTTATGCCATAGTCAGTTTTCCGCACATTGCTTTTATAAAATATCTTGTTGGCTTCATTGTTGAAGTTTTTCATAACATTCAAGAAATTATCTATCTGTTTTGTGTCCACTTGAGTAGTAATATCCATATGGCCCTTAAAAGACTTATAATCAGATTTTAGAGTAAAACCGATATCTTCCAACTTTTGTTGGAATTCTTCTCCGTGAACTTTGACCATACCTTGTATGTTGACAGCCTCCTGAAGAACATTGTTGAGGTGTCTCATCCAACCTTCAAACTTATCAGTCAACGCTTCCCTAACGTCGTTTTCACCGCTTACATATTCATCTGATTTTCCTTTATCGCTATGCCTAACAAAATATGTAGAAGAAAAATCAGGCGGATCTTGCAAATCGTCAACAAGGGCAATCATCTTTACAATGTCGATATTAAGATTGTACTGCAAAGAGACCTCTTTGAACGCGTCTTCGGAACTTCTATTGAGAATAGCAGTCATAATATCGCCTTTTGCCCGTTCTCCGCTCGTAGTCGTAGTCTTCATATTCCTATTTGCCAACAGCGAGACTATAACATCGCGTTTCATCTTTTCACTAATCTCGATTTTGTTGAGTTCGCCATATCGGGCGACAACTGAATTCAATTGTTGCTCAAATTCTTCGAAGTTTTCAACAGTTTTCTTATATCTGATACCGAATGTTGATATGTCTGCAAACAAACTTTGAAAATCGGTAACATTGCTCAAAGACCATGGATTCGCCATACCTTTTTCAAGGGCTATTCGGTCGTCTATGTGGTCGAAGATATCACCGCTCATAATCTCCGCGGCTTGGTCAAAATATTTACCATCTTTTCCAGCCAACTGATTCAGCAACTTATCATACACTTGTGTGTGATATCTGTCCATCTCTGCACGGAATATATCTTCCTTCTTTTGATTTACAAGACCTAAAACATCATCTATGGACCTATGATACTTCTCAACATCTTCGCTGTCGAGTTGCCAGTTAACGTAATAAGGATTCCAGCGATACGACAAATCTGAAACAGCAGCCACCCTATACCTCCTTACAAACAAAAAAAAGAGGGGAAGAGCCGAAGCCCTTCCCCTCTAGGAGAACTAAGCCGAAGACTTAGTTAAAAGTGCAGCGGCTAAAGTCGAAGCTGTAGTCGGTAACCTTTGTACCAGCCTCGTCGGTGAGTTGGACAGCCTGGACGGGAGCGTCGGGGTGAACGGCCCAAATCATCGTCATCTGAGCGTAATCGCCCTCGGTCTTGTCGTCCGTCTGACCAAAGACAAGTGTCTTGGGAGTACCGTCGGCAGTGACCTTGACAAGCTTGTTGCCAGACTTGGTCCACATGGCGAACGGATAGTAGAACCCGGTGAGGTCCTCGGGCTTGCTGGAGAAGCCAACCCAGTTGTCAACGCGGTTGATAGTACCGTAGAAGTTGACATTCGTACCATCGACCTCGGCGCTGAGGTTGCGGCCAAGGCTGGAGAAGCGGATGGTGCGACCGTCGCCGGCGGGGGCGTCGGGGTTCTTAAGGCTTTCGGCATTCCAAGTGTTCTTGTCGTAACCGGCAATCACAGGAACCTTCACAACGTCGTCAACGACATACTCGAAAGCAGGATCAATCTCAGGCACGGGGCACAGAGGACGATCCTCCTCGGGAGTAACGGTCTCCTCGCCAATCACCTGAAGCATAGCCATGACCCTGTGAGTCGTGTCGAACTTGGTGTAGTCCGGGAAAGCGTCGCATGTGAAAGTGAACGTCATTTATCTTCCCTATAAGTCGCTACTTTATAGGCGTCTTTTAAAGACTGCTATATGTTTCCATATAGATGAGACTATATCTTCACCCTTCTTAAAGAAGGGGTCTTCCATTTCGGCTCGCTTGAACCTACGTCACAAAGGACTAGTCGTTGAACCTTAAACTTGCCAAGTTTTATCGGATAATATGTACGATATATTGCTTCTTGTACACCCAATCTCATTCGCTATCTCCTGTTGAGTGTATCCTTGACCTCTAAGTCTGTAAATGGTTTTTATATCATCGGAAGAAAGTTTACTAAAGTTACTTTTTTCACCTCTTCTTGCTTTTTGCAAACCATTTTTAAAAGCGTGAATTTGATTTTCCGATGATGTACACCACTCTAGATTAGATAAGCAATTATTCTTTTTATTGCCATCAATGTGATTTACTTCCATATCCTCTGGATTAGCGATGGGCTTGAAAGCCATCAACACCAGACGATGTAACCGATAGGTCTTTTTCTTTCCATTGTTCCTCATAAAATTTATAATTTGGTATTCAGTGTTCCCTTTATTCCTTGTTTTCATAAGACCCGTTATGTCGCTATAAACTTCGCCTTTATCGGTTATTGTATATAAATCTCTAATCTCAGGCAAAAACTCATTTATCCTTTTCTCCATATAACCTCCCAATTTCTTGGTAAGCAATATGAGAAACTGTAGCAAGTTTCTTGGCTGCTGATTACCCAATTTCTTTAATTTTTATACCATCACGCCTATCCTCGCGGATTACGTTGTGGTTTAAAGAACTCTAAGGGCTTCCCAGCAATTAAGAAGTTAATTTTTCAACGTATTACTACGCAGCCAAGCAATTCACGTTAAGTTTACTTGGATCGCCGCTGTTAGCCATGGAGAACGTGAAGTTGGATTGGATCTTCGCGTTAGGAATGACGAACTCAGCAGGCATATCGAGACCAGTGGACTGCTCGCGGAAGAGCGTGGAGGCCTCGATGTAGTAGTTGCCAGCGAAGTGAGAGGCGTCGATCTCGATCTGAGTGGCACCGGAGACCTTCTCGACATAGCAGTCAACTAGCATATTGCAACCGATGTACTTACCGGCCACAGACGTGCCAAAGTCGATCTCAAGAGTGTTCTCGTTGTTGATCTCGTAGACCTTCTCGCAAGGACGGTCGGGGTTGGGCACGTTGGGCTCGACCTCTTCGCCTTCCTTGTTATAAAGGTGGATGCCGTCGGTCAGAGCCTCGCACCAAGCGATATCGGCTGAAGAGTCGTCAACGACGTTGCCGAAGATGTTGATGGTGTCGCTCACGAAAATCTCGTGATCCTCACCGGCCATGTCGTAGTCGATCTTGACCTTACCACCGTCGAGGATCTGGGTAAGGAACGTCTTGTGGACGTGGATGCGGTTGTCGAGAGAAGCCTTCTTGACCACATCGGCACCAGAAAGGATGGCGAAACCAAGAGGAGAAAGAAGAGCGTCCTCGAAGGTAAAGGTGACAACCTTCTCGCCGTCCCAACCGATTAGACGGGGGTTACCTTGACCACCTTGAGCATAGACCGTGGTGACCGTTGACTCTAGGCTAGAGGTCTTGCACGTGTCGAAGTGCATAATCGGCTGGCCCTTCTTGAAGGTCTGCTTACCGATCTTGACTTCAGAGCGTGCCTTAAACCAAACGTCGGTAATTTCACGAACACCGAATTTCATATAATCTATCCCTCCTTATTTTTAAATTTAACATTACAAGGATCCTTGTTGCTCTTTATTAGAAATAAGGAGGTAAGTCCTTACTCTAATCAAAATTACAAGTCGGCAGAGGAAAACACTCCGTCTGCCTCAGCAGAATTGCCGTCATATAGATTCTTCGTCCATTCGTCCGGCGGGTCAATCTTCGAAGTATCCATCATGGGAGTTGTTGAAATCCTCTGATAAAAATCGGACTTTACTTTCAACCAATAGCGAGTGAACGTATCAAAAAGTTGGAATGGAGTATATGAAAACAATATATTCATATCCATTTCCATCCCAACGGCCAGTATAGATACATATGTACCGAACAGGCTGATGTTCTGCTTTTGGACTGCCTGTCTATTCGAGCGTTCCCTAGCCTTTTTGATCTTTTCCGCAATTTTCCTAGCGGCCTCATTTGCCGGATTGAAATCCTGCTCTTGTTGCATAGGGGGAGAAAACAATTCTCTTATAACGTCTTGAAAATATTCAAAGTTGAAAGGGTTCAACATTCCTCGGATATCTTCTTGATTCTCTTGGTCGAGAAACTTTATGGACGAACGGTCGATATCTATCTTATAATTTGGACATATGAGAAGAAAAAATTCCTCAATTTCCTTTTTCAACTCTTCCTGCTCATTCAAAAGAACAAGAAGGATTTGCAAGTCGTTATAATCTTTCAGATTCTGGTCGGCGACTCTTATCTTGTCGAAAAAAGTCGATGACCTACCGAGTAGTTGAGAAGCCGTCAAAAACGCCTCTTCGCCGACAGCGCATATCTGTTTTATTGAAGGGGGAGTTATAAAGATACCGCATTTCTCAACTAACACCTGATTGCCAGAAAGATATAATCCGACATCTCCTTTTATCGCCGCACACATTATTGGTCACCCGCGTTGGTGCCTTTGATATAATCATCGCTAGAATGCGTTGCCTGATACCTAAGCAGAATGCCAGCCATACGCTCATCAAGCACAACCTCGGAAGCGCCCATGAATTGCAAACGACCTATACCGCTTAACTTCGAATCATTCAGTATGCCGTCGATATAACCGCAAATGGTATGCGGTCTTAGCGTGTAATCGTCCATCTTCCAAGCGTCGAGATTGCAGATTACTGTAAAAGATATATAGCAGTCTCTAAACTCGGGATTGCTATTCGGCATGAAATCGTCAAACTCTATGATGATATATGACTGCATCTGATTGTGTTCCGCCAACGGAAGTTTAGGGACGATGCGAACATACCCTTCATCTAGAAGTTTCTTCACGGAGTAGTCTTCGATGACCTTCCGATATTGGGGATTGTTCGAAGTAAGACAGTCTTCTTGGTTTAAAACAAGAAGTTTCTTCAAATCATCCGAGTATGGTTTTGACTCCACAAAAAGCCTGCGGATTATTGTCTGCATATCTTTAGAGCAAGAAAGAAAAGAATTCCTTTGCAAACTCTTTTTGACGTTTTTATCTATTGATAACATAGACACCTCCTACAGGGAACCGACTTCTACGTCTAGGGTGTATTGTTCCCCTTCAGATGCGAGCCTAATCGTGAACTTCCCGCTCTTTCCGGTGACTACCTCTACAAGGCACTCAGTTGGCGTACAATCCGTTATTTTAGCAATTCCGGTATCCTCTATGCCGAAGTGTCCTGGCTTATCGCTCACGTATCGTACAACGTCGTAGGGATATACTTTAGTGGGGCCGACTATGTGTGGTTCCATAGTATTTATCTTTACCGGCAAGGAATATGAGCCCTTGCCAGTACCATATGTGACATTGAAACCTCGAACAGCGCCGTCATGGACAAGAACTTCGCAGGCATCGCCACTCTCTGTCGTAGAGACTACCTCCACTCTTGGGTTGCCCGTCACGGCCCAGGAGTAAAATGGATTGTAGTAAGCGTCTCGGATTTGATAGCCTATCGTCTCCTCTTGCCTGACCTCTGTTCTGCCCAGGATGGCATTTGTGATGTTACATGGGTCTTCTACGACAATCTCAGGTAAGTCGGCATATTTATCATCAAAGTATTCGCGCACGGCAACTTCAAGAATGCCTTTCACGGTTATGCGGTCAACCACTTGGACTTCCCAAGTATGACCGTCAATTTTGAATTGAGTAAAGCGCTTGAAAAACTCGTTTGTGCGCGGGTCGTCTTTGACATATATCATACCCTTATAGTTCAACTCGTTCACGTTGATGTTCTGCTTTAGGTACCACGAGATATCGTTCTCAAGAGGACCCTGGAAATAGACCCAGTATGGAATTCCGTCTATATCTATGGAATAGTGACAACGAATTATCTGCGTGCGCAAATATGCGGTCTCTGTGAAGTATGGAATATAGACCATCCAATGCGAGCCGTCTTCCAAGACTTCCACCACATCACCGGGTTCAAGTCCAGCATCGAACTCGACAGACATCATCTTTTTGTCATATTCCTTTTGGAGTTGGAACTCAGTGATAAGAACTGGAGTTGCCATACTTCGAGGAGTTTTCACCATCCTCGAATTATAACTATTTTTAAGCGCGGCTTGAAGGCTGCGCAGTTTTTGTTTGTTTATCCTTTGGAGTTGATTTCCTCCATCATACTGGAGCCTTGCAGCCAATGATTTTATCGACATTGTTCCACCAACTCACTTACCATGCTGCAACACTCGAACACAGTTCTACGGAACATCCAAAAGTCGGTATCAGACACTCTCAACCCCTCAAGTTTGCTCACGAGAGAAAGGAGTGTGTTCTGCTCCCTAAAAAGGCTTGCCATCCCCACCAACTCCAATAAAAGAGTGCAAAGTGGCTTTTGCCAATCTTTTTCTTCCTCTCTCATGGGCAGAAGTTTGAATATCTGGTTACCTATCCTTTTGAGGTTTCCGCAAACCGCATTAATGTCGAAATCTACGCCGTAGGAGCACATCATTGGCGTCTCCCATCACTTCGTCCCAAGTAGATGTATAACTGCCGTCTTCCTGCCTTCTACGACGACTGTAGAGCCTTTGCAGACGGAACCCATCATCCATATAGTGTTGCTTAAGATTAATCAGTCTTGAGATATGGTTTGCCTGCGAGGTAAAGGAAAAATCGCTACCGGAATACTTTTGCCTGATGTTGTCGATGGAGGCTAACTGATATCCAATCCATTCGGCAATCATATAGTCTCGGATGATGCGCATTTCCTCAAGAGAAAGTTTGCAAGTAAAACGTTCATCTTCATAGTCCAGGTCAAAAATATCCTTCTTAGGAAACTCAAAGTGTGGTAGCGCCGCAAGCAAGATTTCCTGTAGGATTTCCTCTGTGTCCTCTTTTGTAAGTTCCATGAACATATCGTCTGTTATACCAGATAGGAAAAAGTCATACATCTCTTTGAAGGTAGTGTATTCTTTAGCCATACTCTACCTCCTTTACTCTTGGGCGACGGCCCTTCGTGTCTTTGTAGCGGTGCTGTTCGAAGACGCCCTACGCGTCTTCTTGGGAGCCTCCTTGGTCTCGGTACTCTCGGCTTTAATAGCAAGCTCGATCATGCCGTTGAGGTCAATCTTCATGGCGTCGCTGATAACCTTGCGCTTGTCCATTGAGTCAAGGCGCAGGGCAATAGCGCGGTCTTTGATAAGCTGAAGGATGCCCTCAGGAGCAAAATCCATAGCATCCTTGAGAACCTCGACAGGTTCGCTCAAAAGAACCTGATCTACCTTGGCAGCGTCCCAGTTATATTCATTCGCAAAGGAGTCCTCATCTACACCGAACTCTTGGGCCAGTGACTTGTTCTGCACCGCAAGATAACTGGTGAGAAGAACGTGCCCTCCGCGCGTATAGTCAAGTTTGCGAAGTTCACCGGCAGTCACAGTCTTCACCTCATGCGGGGAAAACTGACGCCTGACGTTGTCTTCCTCAATCTTGTAGCCCACGTTGTAGTCCACCATGTTGCGAACCTTCACCTGGGTCGAATCTGCAATTGACATAACTCCTCCTTTTATATCCGCGCGCATAGGAGCGGGGGAGAGTTCCCTCAGATCCCCCGCTCCACCGATTGCGCTTAGGCTACCTTGAACTTGCCGCCTTCCGGGGTAACTGACTTGTCGCCAGCATACACCGTGGGGTCGGTAGAGAAGGTGCCACTATTGATGTGAATCTTAGAAATGTTGGCTTCCTCTTCGGGATTGGCCTTCACAGACTCAGATTCTGTCTCGACATCGACGTTGGTAAGTGTGACGGAAATATTCTTTGAATCGTAATAGTTGGATGCGACATCGACGCATACGCCATAGCATCCATTCATTACCTTGGAGTCACCAACCTTACCGCTATCGGTTCCAAGAGTCTTGATGTTGGTATTCTCAATGTTGACGGTACCGCCGCGAACCAAGACGCCCATGCCCTTATCGACATAGATGTCAGAGTTCTTGATAGTTACGTCACTGCGCTGCGGCAGATATACGCCACAACCGATATAACCGGCTGAAATGGTGTGGCCTACCAGGTTCGCACCGTCGATGACGATGTGGGTATCGCCGAGGAATTGAGAAGCGCTGTTGGTGCCGTTTCCGGCAACGACAGCATTGTCGTGGGCCTCAAGCACGCCTCCGTTGATGTGGGCGGTAGCGCCACGACCTTGTACGCCGACGGCAAACTCGCGAGCCTCGACCCAACCGCCGTTCATCTCGATGGTAGAGGTTACTTCGGACTTGTCGTCTGAGGTCTCAGGATTGTTGTTGCCCACAGCGTAGATGGCAACGTTGCCCGTGCAGTTGATATGGCCGTTGTTGATGACAACCTTACCGCCGTTCTGTAGCGTGATAGTCTGGCCCTTCGCGCTCTCGATAGAGCCGCCTTTATATGTAATCTGGCCGTCAGCGCTGACTACAGGTTGCGAAGCGGTAGGGTCGTCGATTGTCAACGTACCACCATTGACTTGGAACACGTTGCCTGAACCGGTGGCAGACAACTTCTTGCCGTTGAGGTCGAGCGTCACGTCCTTGGTGACGGCGACTGTTGCGGAAGAGGTGTCGGATGCGAGCTTGACCGTGCCGCCCGCGGGCATGGCCGCAAACGCCTCAGCCAGAGAGGTCGTGTCGTCGATCTCTATGGTGTCGATGTTCGCGGCGTCGTTGTAGTACTGCACCTGCCCGGCGGAAATCTCGTCGCTAGAAGTCATGCCACTCTTGTCGTCAACGTAGGCATTGTCGCCGTCCGTCCACACGGTGGGACGTCCGAACCTCTCGGTCGTGTTAGCGATCTTGGATTCGACCGTCAACCTAGACTCAGGGTTCTTAGACTGCTCGGTGTCGGACACCTCGATGCCTCCGAACGTGTTGCCGCTCACGTCTACCCCGCTCTTGACGGTGACATTGGAGCCGTTAACGAGCACACCGGCGTTGGCGCCAGTGGCCTTGACGTTCTCAAGCATGCCACCTGTGACATCGTAGAACTGGATGGTGTATGTGCCGCTCCATTCTGCGTTGTCGGCTGTGTTGGTAACGGTGAGGTTCTTGATGGTAACGTCGTCTGCCGTGACAATCAGGTTCGAGGTCTGACCTTTGTTACTGAACGACAATGTCTTTCCGTTGCCGTCGAGGGTAATAGAACGACGGACGTAGATTTTCTCAGAAGCCGAGACGTCTGTGGCCAGCTTGACCGTCTTCGCCTCGCCTGTCTGGGAAAGCGCGTCTACAAGGGAGCTAAAGTCTGAGACTTCGACGGTCTCAGACGGATCGTCTGGACCCGGCTCCGGATCTGTGCCGCCATTCCCTCAAGAACGAGTGGCAGTCGTAAGCTCGGTGTTCTGATAAGCGCAGATGTAGTTAGTGGTGAAGACGGCAACGCCGAACTTGCGATACCACTGGATGTCCTGCGACCAGTCGTCGTTATCGGAGACGGTGCGGATTTGAGTAGCGCCCTCGAAGGCAATCTTGACGGGCTTCTCCTGACCGCTGGGGATGATGTAGGCCCAAGAGGGGTCAACGACCTTCGTGGTGTTCGTCTCGTCAACGAGAGACTGCGGAAGGATAACGACGGCGTGGCCCTTGTAGTTGGCAAGGTAGCCGTTCTCCCACAGGGCGTTCTTCATGTCACCGGAGCGCCAACCCTCGGCGGGAACCATCTTGGCGGCGAACTCCTGCGTGCAGAAGATGGAAGCGCGACCATAGGCGTCGGCGATAGCGAGAAGCTCGTCCATGACACCCTCGTCAAAACCGGCCTGCGTAGCCTTGTTGGCGGACTGGAGGTTGTCGGTCATGTTCTTGAGAGCCTTGGCAATCTCCATATAGATGTACTCGTCCATGCTCTCCATGACGATCTCGGTGAAGTCGGCGAGCGTCCAGCGACCATCGAGGAACTCCTCGAAGCCAAGACGGGCGGCAGAGCCGATAGCAGCCGTACCGACCTCTAGCTCGGCACCGTCGAGCATGAAGGTCTCATAACGACCGGCAAGACCGACGCGGGTCACGAAGGTCTTGGCACGACGACGGGAAGCCTCGGTGATACGAATGCGGAAGATTGCCTTATCGCCCTGAGCGACAGTGCGAGTGTCGGCAAACTGCTCGTACATCTGGAGAACGCGAGCGGGAAGAACCTCGTCGATGGTCTCGGAGATGAGACGGAAGATGGTGTTCTTGTTCTCCTCGAATGAATAATAGTCACGAGACATGCTGTTGATCTCGTTGCGGATAGCCTCGTTGACCTCAAGATTTGAATAGGTCTCGTTATCGCTCACGGAGTAAGCGACAGGGGCGTTCTTATCAGTCTTAACGGCGGCAAGGAACAGGCCCTTAAGATCTTTGTAATCCATAGCCATAAGTTGCTTCCTCCTTTCGATTAAGCGATACGCTGAAGCTTGACTGCGGGCTGACCGTCGGGCATGGTCGTCTCCTTGACAACCTTCCAGACGAAAGTGTCGCCAGCACCGGCAGCGAGGACGCCGTCAGCACCGGGGGTAAGCTTGTCGCCCACGTTGTACTCAGCCTCCTTGACCATGTTCGTAGTCATGATGTCGCCAACGACAGTGCCGAAGACACGGGGAACGATGACGCCGTCATAGGCATCGGCCTTGAGCTGAGCCCAGTCCTTGTGCATCTGATGACGCTCGTCATAGAGCTTCTCCTCGTTGAACACGAGCATCCACTCGCCCTCACCGGTGAAGTTGCACTCACCGGCAGCGTAGTCATACTTCACAAACATGCCGTTCTCAAGCTTCTCGATGTCCTCTGCGGCGGGAAGCTGAGCGTAGACGCGACCGTCACGGGGAGCGGAAAGATGGTTAGGTTCTACTTGACCATAGCCATCGCGCTTAATGGTAACTGCCATATTTGTCTATGCCTCCTTTATATACTAGTAATTTTTGGAGTTGCGCCTGGCCTCCCGAAGGGCTTGAGCCACAGGAGACACAAAGTCTTGATGTGTTTCAAGCGAGAAAGTCGTGGAAGTCTCCTTCTCGCCGTTATCACCGTTGTCAATCGTGGAGAAATCCACGTTCTTGCGGACGTATGCGAGGGCGAGCTTTTCCTCAATCTCCTCATAGGAATACTTTTCCTTGTTAGAGATGACGTCGGCCTTGTCCTCGTCGTCCAGCATATAGTACTTGTTGATGAGAGCATCCTTGCGGGCGTTCTCGATACCAAGCTTGAAAGAGCGAAGCTCGTCGCGCTCAGCGATGATTGCGTCGATTTCCTCGTCGGTCAGAGAGTACTTGCGCTTCTTGCCACCGCAGGCGAACTCGTCCTCGTCATCCTTCTTAGGCTCCTCGGACTGTTCTTCGCCCTCGCCCTCGTCCTTCTTCTGCTCGAAGTCGTCGGCGACATCGGCCACCTCGGCTTCGTCCTGCTCAAGCTCAAAGCTCTTGCGACGGACAGCCTCGTCCTCGTCGTCATCGTCGAGAGGCTTGTCATCCTCTTCCTCTTGGGGAGCGTCTTCGCCGTCGCCTTCGGTTTTCTCATCCTTATCCTCGTCCTCGGTGAACTCGGTATCAGTTTCAGGCTCGCTGGCTTCAGCGTTGCCCTCCGTCTCCTCGACGGTATCCTCAACCTCTTCCTCGAACTCGGTAGTAACTTCTTGGTTTTCTAGCTCCATATCGTGCAACCCTCCTTCACTCTCGCGTAGAGCATAAGTAAGCTCCTCCATCATCGAGTGAAGTTTGTCTACACACGATGCGTCGATATTCAGAGAGAAGTTGATCCCTGAATTCGGAGCCGTGACAGCAGCGTCCTCGAAGCAAGGCGGAACCTGCTTACCCAGGATGCAAAGCTTCGAGAGCTGCGTGCCTTCCTCTATAATGAAAAACTCATACCCGGTATTATCAATATCTGCCCAAGAGCCGTTGACTGTATCCTGGTCAAGTTCCATCGACTGAGGCCTTCCCTCTGCGATGACGTCTCCCACATGCGGGAACTGCTTGACCCATAGATACCCCTCCGTCATAAGATATGTACGAACGCTCTCGCCAAAATCGTCAGACGAGGGAATGACATCTTGGAACCATACGCGGGCATCGGTGGGAACGAACCCAAAAGGAACGGTCCTTGTGAAAGGTTCTACCTCTCCGTTGCGCACGCGCATCTCAATATCGTGGTCGCCGAAATCGCCTGTCTTCTCATCGAAGAAACCGACAATCGGTGTACCACGCAGAGACTTTGCAAGGCTTTCCATGGCCTCGTGGTCTATATATGAACCGTTGCGGTTCTTGCCCTCATAGGCTACGGAAATCTCGCATTTGACAATACCAGGGTTGAGGTCAAGAGGAGTAAGGTTTAAAAACTCGGCAGTGCCGACATATTTCGTGCTGTCCATTACTTCTCTATCACCTCCTAACCCTTTGCGGCCTCGTTAGCCAAAGTCTTATCTGACTTCTGGTCGTCCTCAAGCTCGGGACGCCCCATATTGTCGCTATCTGAAGCGGCCTTGGCTGTAGCCGAAGAACCGCCAGAAGAGCCTTTTGAAGATTGATTGCCGCTCATAGTGGACGACATCTGCGGAGCCACGAACAACTCGTCAAGATTTAACAGATTGTTCTCAAACACGGCGGTGGAAATGACGCTTGTCTGAGACTGTCCGAGGGCGACTTGCGGAAGCAGTTTTGAAAATCCGAGCATAGTCTGTTCCTTGTACTGCTTAGACAGATCCTTGTAATTATACACGGTCGTCGGCAAAAGTTGGAACTGATAGTATACCTTTTTAGGATACTTGTTATACTTGCGGATTATCATCTGCCCGAAACTCTCGAACTGGTAGAGCAAATCCGACATCGTGGCCTCGTCGTTTGCGATAGACTTCTCAAGAGCGAGGTTGCCACTTGTATTGAACTGCATCTGGCTGACGCCAGCCTCGTTGTAGACCGTGCGTTCTACCTTGTCGAGTTGGTCAACACTTGACACGTTCGAGTTGTCGGACATATCCTCGACCTCCACGTCGAGCGGGGTCGTCAAGACGTTGATGCCGATAGTGTCTCGAAGCATGTTGACCGCAGCCTGGTGGATCTCAGGAACCTCGGCGTCGATGTCGAACAGCATGGTATCGTTCTTGTCGCGCGGGATGTGCTGAACCAACAGGCGAAGCAACTGTTGAGCCTGCTTTTGCTTGTCGAGGTCTTGCGCGTCCTCCAAGTCCATGATGTGCGGGATGACGCTCACAAAAAGCGGTGTGTCCTCGTTGGAAAGATTGAACTTGACGGTCTTTTCCACATCCGGCAAGAACCATCCGTCTTCGTCTCCAACGAAGTCGCGCACGAGCGTACCCTCCTTATAGGCGACATAGGCTCGCTGGAACTCTTTGGGAAACAACTTCAGCACCTTGATACGATACCCGGCATCCGCGAAGTTATCGTCGAAATACCTGATGTTGAACTCGACGGCAGGTTTGCCGTTATACTCGTAGCGGGCACGGCAATAGTTGACGGGGAGTTCCTGCAAGAAGCATGAGTTCTCCTGCTCGACCGCATACCCGTAGTAGCATCCGTTGCGAATTACCTTCAACGCTATCTCGCCGAAGTTCTGCTTGAGTTTCGAGTTCTCAAGAATGCGCGACGCCGCATACCAGTCGCTCACTATCTTTTGGGGAGAAGACGGGTTCGTCTTCTGGGTTATAGGCGTAAGATACCAGTCATATCTGTATAGATACGCCATATAGCGGCAAAGCCTCGAATAGATGCCACTTCGGTCGAAATACACGTTCGATATCTCGCGTAGGAAACGAACGTCGTTGTCCTCTATGGCGCGCTCGACGTCGCGTCGGCAATACTTGCGTCTGCCTGGAGTTTTCCGGGCCATAGCCGCAATATCGGCAAAAACATCGTTGCGTATGGTTGACGAGCCTACCTTGACCTTGTTGAAGACATATGCCTTGTCCTCTATCTCGCCGTCAACCGTTCTCATTCTTGCCAAAGGCTACCTCCCTTCTAATAATATCCAGCAGCCCGCATGATAAAGTCGTAGTCTATCTTGGCTTGCTGCCAATATGGTATCACCACAAGAGTATACCCGTTTCTTGCGCAATACTTGCGCTTCTCGGCGTCGTTGAACTGCTGACGCCGCAAACCGGATATTCCCCCATACTGCTTTACCGGACGATAGTGCTGCATGCCGTTGTACTCTATAAGGAAGTCCAAAGACCCGTCGTCGTTGAAGACCGCAAAATCGAACCGCAACGGCGTCGCATCCTTGCCGACGACCAAATCTGGGAATTCATACTCTTCCTGGAACGGAAGACCGGCATCGGTAAGCACGTTGTACACCATCACCTCGCCGGTTGAGTCACGCATACGAACACCTCCAAAAAAACTTCCGTCTATTCTCTTATTAAAATAGACGGAAGCATATTATTCCCTTTTGCCCAAGAGTAGGATGAATTATACATCAGCCTTTCGAAAACAGCATCCATCGGTTCTGACCCACACCTTTGCGGCGCGTCGTGCGGTCGTCGAACTTCTGACAGTATGAAAGCGCATACAGGAGCGCCGAGAACTTGTCCTTGCGGATGCGGGTGTTAGACTGGTCGAGGATTATCAGTTGCGAGTTGCGGTTTTTCTCCGTGTCGCGCACCAAGTTCATCATCTGCTCGAACAGGATGTCCGTCATCACATATGGGATGAGGTATTCCTCCCTCTTCTGAGGTGGCATCTTCTTGTCGGCGATGCGCTTCTTGGCGTCTTCCGACGTTATCAAAAACCGCACCCTGTTGTTGTCCATCTGGTCTTTGCAGTACGCGTACAACTCTGAGTTGATTGCCTGGTTGGCCTTCATGAGATACATGGCGTTGGGGACTGTGTCCTGCGTGCGGAACATGCGGTATTTGCCGTCGTCGTCGTTTATGACGCCCCAGTTGTAGAGCGTCTCGCCCGTGTCCGGGTCTATATTGTCCTGCACGAGGTAATCGACAAGGCCGACGCCCAAGCCGTTCGCGTCGATGACCGCACACTTGCATTTGAACTTGTTGAAAATTTTCTTGATGTTTATCGCCTGAAATCCAAAGTGCTCCTCGTCGAACGAATATATGTTGACGACCGTTTTGGAAGTGTAGGGTGAGTTCTTGATGGGTTGTACCTTCATGACTACAACCTCGGTCGTGCAGTTCAGGCGACCGACGTCCACACCTAGTACATAATAACCGTCCTTCGATGTCTTGCCGGAATAAGAGTCTTCCGCAAACGTGACCACCCTGTTCTTGGTAAAACTCTCTGGTGAGAAGAAGGCTGAGTCAAGAGAGCCAGACCAGATGCTCTCGTATTCTCGGTCGAACGAGTCTTCGTTGAACGTGCCGTCAAGCTTGAGGTCTGTGACGAAGTTCTTGTCGAGCAGACCTTCCATGACCGGTCAACTTAATGGTTGAGATTTGTTGGACTATATCTTACTCTACAAAACGCCAAATATATCCACCCGAAGTTTTTATCTTTCCGATACAGCAATCTCCAATACCACGACGATTAATACCAGTTTCTCTTGATGCTTCTGCACCAGAAGAATACTTTTTAATCAAATTGCCCTGTAATGTAAATTGTCCAACTTTCTTTTTTCTTCCCATATCCCTAATATGATGCTCTTCTGGATTAGATATTTTCCATATATATCCTCCAGCACTTTTTCTTTGACCTAACGCTGCTTCTCTCACCTTTGCAATGCCGGTTTCTCTCTTTGCTTCAGCAATACTGTTATATTCTTTAATAAATTTTTCGTCCAAAGTGAATTGCTTAACTTTTACAGCAACCGAAGTGCTATTGTTTAATCCAGTATTCCAAGCGTGAGAATTGTTATATTGGCATGTACACCATTCAAGATTATCAACATTGTTGTTCTGTTTATTACCATCTTTATGATTAACTTGAGGAAGATTATTTGGATTATCTAGAAAAAGCGTCGCGACAAGTCTATGTGCTGTTATACAAATCCCAATTTTATCTACATATAGTTCATATTCAACATAACCATTATGGTTTTTTCCTTTAAGCATTTTTCCTGTTTCAATATTTTTTACTTTTCCATCAGAAGAACATTCGTATTTTGTCGGGCTTCCGTTGATAAAAACTTGTTTCCACATATAGTTCCTCCTTTCAGCAAATACATTTGCATTATACCCGTTTTTAGAGGAACTAGTCGGTGGAACTTGGCGTATTGCAAAATCACAGCGCTTCGAGCGGTAGCCATCTCCGCCCTACTCCATATAGGATAGTCTCTACACCTTTTTTACCTGTCGGTAAAACTTGGCACGGTATTAAGTTTACTCTCTTCTACCGTTAGCCTTAACATTTTTTGTTAAAACACCGCTGGCTAAGCGTTCACTGTGTTTAAGGAGGGCACCGGTCTTCTTTACCCTCCACGTGCCTCCTATGATGATTGCCTTTTGGGGGCGCGCAACCATCTGGGCGAATATCTGCAACAACTTCTCGTATGAAAACGAGTTCTTGTACCCTGCTGTGGTGATGAACAACTGACCTTGGTTCAAAACCTCGTTGTCGTCAACTTCTCCGTTGATGGAGCGCTTGACGTTCATGGTTCAAAAGAAACTATATTTCTTCTGGGACTATCTCTTCAGCCAATAGTAGAAATATCGCCTTGCTATTGGTTGCCGCGCACTTGGACCGGCGGCAAACTCCGGCCTACTTCCCTACACTCATCAGGAATAGTCTCTACACCTTTTTTACCTGCCGGTAAAACTTGGCACGGGATTCCAAAAAGGTTCCCCGTTAGCCTTGGCGTTATTTGCCAAGACACCCCTTTGCCTTGGGTTCACGCGGTTTTTCAATACGAATTACTTCGCAAAGCCCCCCATATATTGAGGGATAATAACTTCGTTGAGGATGGATTGGTCTTCGAACATCGCGCATTCCTCGATAAGACCTGAGTGAAAACGCAAACCGCGCGAGTTCTCGCTAGCCGCGATGTTGCGGATAGAGGAACCGTTTTTAAACGAATATGTGACGCTATCTTTTGTGGCGACGGTCTTTTTCTTCGAGCCGGAGTTGCGGTTGTCCCAGATAATTTCCTTTTCGACAGCCGGGATAAGACCGCATATCGTCTCGACTTTCTCCTTCAAGATATTCGCTGATTGTTCCTTACCAGCAGCCACCGTGAACAGTTGCGCCCCAGGATACAGTATAGCCTTTAATATAAGCGCCAAATCTCCTAAAAAGGATTTTGAATATCCGCGTGGGAAAACGCAATAGCAAAGTTGGTGCCGCATGACGCACCTTAGATATACTCTTTGATAGTAGTAGAGCTTGAATGTGTTGTTCGGGTTGAGCGAACAAAGGAAATCCACAAAGCGGTCTGGATAGACCCTCCAATAGGCAATGAGTTTGCGCATCTCCGGCATACACGCCCTTATGCGGTCTGTGGTGACCTCTGTCTCGCTCTTGGGCTTTGTCGAATGGCGGGCCGCAGTGTCCAGAATGTCTTTCAGAGCCATACTACACACCGCCTTCTGCCTTGCGCAAAATCTCCTCGGCCTCCTGCTCTATGCCGTGGTCGAGGTATTGCCGCATGGCGTTCTGCTCGATAGCCGCACGGTCGTCCGCATCCAGCACGTCGTATATATCTCCCATGCGGCTCTTCTCGCGCTCGCGTTCGTTTTCCTCAAGCTTGGCGACGAAGCTCTCGATGATGGCGCCCAGACCCATCTCGTTGCGCACGAGGTTCGACACATACGTCTTGTAGTCGCGTATGGTTTGGTCTATCTTGTCTCTTGGGTATTCATCCGGGTTAGCCCATTGCGGGATGGGGCCTTGCTCGCGCTCGCACATGGCAATCATCTCGCCGACGGTGTCCAGGGGGCGCTGACGGCCCTCCTTGTTCTGCTGCTCGGTGAAGTTGGCGCTCTTGCGCTGTTGGTCGAACACGCCCGCAAGCGCACGATAGGAGTTGACGTCCCCCTGCTCCAAGGCTTCGTCCATCTTGACAGACGTCGCGCAAATCTTGCGAAGTGTCTCCGCACGGTCAACGCTCAACTCGTACTCCTGGGCGTACTCGTTGTACATGCGCTCCATGCGCACCCACTGCGAGGGCGTGTAGTATGCGCCCCACTTGGCGATAAGGTACTGCTGGTCTTCAGGGGTGAGCGTGTTCAACACGGTCTCGTCGTTTCTGCCCGTGTTCATCTGCATGAGCAGTCCCGGCACAGCGCCCACGTCCACATTGGCGTTCGCTCCAAGAGTAGAAGGTTGAGTGTCGGGTTGCTTCTTGCGGGAAACCGTGCCGTCGTCTTTGACCTCCTTGACGGACGGCAGACTCCCGGACCAAGACGGCACGGCGGCAGCGGCCTCGGACGGAGTGGCACCCGCGTCTATGAGGTCCTGCACGGCTTTGGACATGCTCTCGCGGTCAGATTTGTTCTCCATCAGTTTGCGGGCGCGGTCGGCATAGGCGGTCGTCTCGTCCGCATCCTCGAAAGGCGGGGGCGGCAGGGGCTCATGCAAGTCCTCCAGTTTCTCAAGAGGTCCCCACACGTCGGCCACGTTGGACGGTCTGCGTATCTGCGCGTCCGGCACGACCAGGGCCTCGCGGTCCGAGTCTCTATAGTGCATGTTCGAGTACTGCTTCATATGCATGACGCGGATGTACTTGCCGACCACGCTCGTGGGGCCGAAGCCCATGGGGTTCTTGGTGAAGGCCGTGTTGGAGTAGCGTGCCCACAGCGCGGCCTTGAACGGCACGTCGAAGTGCCGCAGTATGTGCAGAAACGTCTTCATGTCGGTGTTGTCAACACCGGTGCACATGCAGTCTATGCATATCTCGCACCTGCGCCCGTCCGTGTATTTGACGAACTGCTGCGGGTTCAGGGTGCGCCCGCAACTCTCGCAGACTATCTTACCTTCCGCCATTACGTATCATCTCCCCTTGGGAGAGGTTTTCTCTTCATAGGAACACCTATCCTTTCCTCAAGTCCCAAAAGCATGTCATAATATTTAGGCAGGTTGGTGCGCATCGCCTCAAGCTCCTTCAAGTTCTTGTTGCGGCAGCACCAACAACTCACGCGGTCGAGAACGTCGTAGAGCCTGACGCCGTCCTGCTCCCAGATGTGGCCCTTAGCATAGCACAGCTCCAGGCAGTCGGCCTCGGTCATGCCCGCCTCGACCAATGGGAGCAATTGCCCGGACGAGAGCGCCCTCGGTATGCGGTCCTTCTCGTCGGACGCTATGCCGACGTATCGAAAGACTTGCGGTGCCGGTATGCGCCTGTAATATTTCTCTAAAGTCCGGGTCTTGTAGGTCGTCATCCACCTATTGGGACCTCCGCACCAACCGTACCCGTGCCTGCCGTTGACCGGCTTTGCCAGCATATCGTACAGAAACGGTCTGATAGGCTTAAGCTCAGTATATTTTATGCCGTGCTCGGCCAGCAGAGGCAATGTGCGGTCGCGCTCTATATATATCGCGTCGAATTCCATCCCAGTGTCGAAGAACACCACCTCGTCAAGCAAGCCCCCACCCTCTAGAAGAAGGTGGAGCATGGCGAGGCTGTCCTTCCCAAAAGACACGCTTGCCACGTAGTAGGGTCTATCCATTCGAGCCTCCCTTCGACCGACACTTCCGGCAGATGGTGTAGAAGCCGTCCGGGGAGGTGTTCCGGTTGAAGAACGCGGGATGCGCCGGTTTCACCAGCCCGCACCGACTGCACCTCTTCATGGCCCCCCCGAGTTTCTTCCAGTTGCGGGCGAGCCATCGCCTGGCCTCGCAGTCCGCTATCATCTCGGGTATGCGGTGGGTCCACGTGCTTGAGTACCACTGCTCTGTGTGGACCTCGCCGAACATCTCGCGCATGCGATCGACGACCTCGCGGTTTGGGTATCCCAGCACCTTCATGCGCAAGACCTCCATCAGAAACGGGTCGTCCGCAAAAGTTCGCCGCACCGCCGCCTCCAGGTCCATCAAGACCCACTTGAGGTCGCTCTCAAGGTCGTCTTCAAGCTCGTATGCAAGGCGCTCCCACAGTTGGAGCAAACAGCCGACGTGGACAGGGTCCATGAGAGACACGGGCGAGGAGTCGTGGGGGGTGCCGGTCTCGTCCATCTCCACCTCGCCCGAGAGGTCCATGCCCCGCAGGTCCGGCACCATCCTCTCCGCTGCCCGGTTGGGGTCTGTGCCCCTCCAAGAGGAGCGTATGAGGTAGTTCTCGCGGTAGGTCTGGATTATCTGGCACTTCAACTCGTATCTGCGCCTTCCTTTCGCGCATTCCATCTGGCGGCGCAGGTTGGATATGACGGCCATGTTGTCGGCTATGCCGGGGACGGTCGCTATGTCGCGCTCCGTTATGGGGTCTCTGTCGGACGACGCCGGGCTTGTGTGCACCGACGAGCACGCTAAGTCTATCTCGCCCATCGCGTCGAGAGACACGTTTCTCTTGGCGTGCGTGGTCTCGCGGTTCTTGGTGGTTATCGGATATTGGTGAGCCCTCTCGCGCTTGGTCGCGCTGCGGACGTCGGTCATGAGCAAGTAGTCTGCGGCCACGGACAGGTCGTGCTGCGTGGGCTTGCAGTCTTTCAGTTGGCGCTCGACGAGCGCACGGCGAACCTGGGGCTCGTCTATGTCGTAGTCTAGTTCCATTACCCCCTCCTTCCTGTAATCGGCCCGTATGGGGCCCCTTGGGGCGGAAATCCTAAAAGGTCTCGTACCCGTTTCGGGAGATTCGTAGTCAGGCGCGCCCGCTATGGCTCGTAAGTACATGAGGGTGGATAGGTGGGGAGATGTGTCTGGTGGGGCGCGCCCTCGGCCTGCCCCGGTCTGAAGTCACGGAACTACCCCGGGGGGTTAGCGTCGGCTAACTCTGCGACTACTATAGCCTCGATCTGTCGGAGAAGGTTTTTTTTAACTTTAGGCTTGCGGATTCCCCGCGTATGCCCTATACTAAAGTTGTCAGTTGGAGAGCGCGCGCCGCGCGCCACGTTAGAGAGGATGCCCTATGTCCACCACCACCACCGCCACGTCCGCTGTTGTTTACTCTGTTCGTGATGAGATGGGCCGTCTGCTCGCTAGCGGAGAGTACATGCCCACGGTGCAAGACGCCGCCTATAATAAGGCGTGCGTGCTCAACCCGGACGGCGCTGCAACTATTTTCACTTACTACATTGACGGCGAATCGCACTATAGCGAACGTAATGTTTGCTTTAAAGACCGCATTCGCGCGGGGTATCCGCATCACTACACTAGCATAATCCGGGATAGCCGTTGCATCGTTGACTATTGCTATTATAGCTGGACCTCTTCGCATATTGTTTTTGACAGCGAAGAAGAGGCAATTGATTATATTAGGCAATGCATCTGCGACGCGTATGCGCTATGTGATGATGACGAAGACTTTGAGGAGTTTGTGGAGTGCGAGCTTTCCTACTGGCATATAACCCCTATTAGGGAGTGGCGGGAGAACGCCCGCGTCGCAAGGTTCGGCGCGCGGAGCGTCATCCGCTAGGCTTTAGGTATGTCCATCGGGCGGGGGATAAACTCCCCCGCCCTCAACGCAAGGGAGATACTATCATGCTTTACACTGTCGCGAACGTTCGCACAACCTATGCCGCTCGTTGCGCCGCGCGCAACCTTAGCACGTTCGCCACGCCCGAGACCGCTATCGCCGCCATGCAACGCGTGGCTGATGTCTACGATGTCAGCATCACGTTTGACGTTATTATGTGCGTTGATGATGATGGCGAGGATAGGTGGGCCGTTGATACTCCCGGCTGTCGGGTATCCCCCGCATGCGACTATCCATTGAATGATGGGGCATGGTAGCCAAACACAACACCATACGAATATCGCGCTAGCGCGCTATGCCATGGATGCTATATGGTATAGCGCGCTTTGCCATGCGCTCAAATCCTAAACCTAAACTATAGGGTTATACCGTCCTGGTCAACCTATAGTTGAGGAACACACGTTCGTAGAACAGACGTTTTGTGTTAGCCTGGGCTAACTTGGGCGGGGTTTCCGTATGCACCGTTT
>ERZ826146.38-NODE-38-length-141559-cov-150.241011_pt1 | contig 141559 bp, 168 predicted proteins | sample MGYA00519857_ERZ826146 | MGnify/ENA primary metagenome ERZ826146 (study PRJEB31778, sample SAMEA3449222) | human gut metagenome | biome: human gut; feature: human-associated habitat; material: faeces | place: United Kingdom | collected 2010/2012 ...
CTCTCTCCCATCACATAAACCATTACCCCCTCTCTCCCATCACATAAACCATTTCTGCCTCTCTCCCATCACATAAACCATTTCCCTCTCTCCCATCACATAAACCATTTCATTTTCTCATCTCTCTCCCATCACATAAACCATTTCCCGGACTTTCCCATTTGGAAGGATACAGAACGGCATCAGGGCTTTAATACCTTTCCCGTCAATCCAGTCTGGTGTTAGCGACGCAAAGACCTTAGAACTAAATTCGGCAGTATTCATCGCCACAACCTTCACCTCATCAACGTAAGCTTCAAACGCGAATTTCTTTACTTCTTCTTCGTTCTTTCCTGATAGATACCGCACGATCTCCGGCACCTTCCCCATCAGCAGGTCGGCCGCCAGGGCGCACGCCGCCACACCTACCTTCCTCAACCCTGGAACGGTAAATCCCCATTCCTTACTGTCTTCAATAATTCCTTTATGATGGTCTATCCACATCAGGCTCTTTCCCTCATCCAGCCACTTTCTGAAAATAGATTTAGATTCTGCTCCGAAAGACACATCAAGAACGTAAACTACCTCACATTCATCTACTTTCTTAAGTACGATATTAACATCATCTTCATACGAATACGGGACATGCACAAACACATTCTCCTTACGATTTTCGTATATGGAGGCGATGGCAGCCGACGCCACGCCATCCAAATCTGATTTATGATAAACTATCGCTGATTTCTTTGCTTTCATGATATAAGCTTATATATTTGATACTACCGTCTTCTAATGTCTCTATTTTTATAATATCACTATATGAATTGAAACTCTGATCTTTATCAATCTTTAAATTCAATACATCATCTACAGTTGCAGTTTTTCCATCATCGGTTTCAATCTTATAAAAATCTTTTAAAGTGATTTTTATATTAAGATCAACCCCATATGGATTTTCAAGGATATATGATCGTTGTTTAGAATAACTATTCCTTCACTTGTATGTTCTTTGGACAATACATATTCTAAATCAAGATCTTTATCCAAAAACGTAGTAATATCCATATAGTTAATACCGGATTATAAGCACATACCTTATCCGAATCAGAGAACTGCCCTGGTAGGCCACTGGCGTCCCCGACCATCAACGAACATCCCTTAAGTTGACTGAAATTCATACCGCGCATTACCGTGTCTTTACACTTCATAAGAATATCATCAATCATGCCCGTATTAGGCTTCCTCATCGGATTTTGTTCATCATTTGAATAACACAACCTTTTTTCATATAGGACGCCTCTTATGCCTCTCTTTACCGCCAGATCATGTACGGACCTCAGTACGTATTCTATCTTAGCTTCAATATCAGCTCCAGAAACAAACCCAGCTTCTACTCCTCCTTGATTGCTTACGATAGCAAATACCTTAACACCGTTCTCCTGCATGAGGTCAAGAGCCTTATTCACACATCCATCTTAATCCTCATATCTGTCAAGTCTGTAGCGAACGTATTCCCAGAAGCGGTTTCTATATCATTCTCCTTTTTCAAACTTACTTTTCTTAATCTCTCTCGGAACCAGGCAGAACACACCATCTTCGTCCTTAACCTTCACAATATCATAAACCGCATACTGATTATCACCGATATCCCAACCTAACGAAGACAGTACATCACGGAGGTAAATACGTCTATATTTCTCACCTTGTTTATTTAATAAAAACGATCTCTCGTCTTCTACCTTAGAAGGAGCTATATACAAATTAGAATCCAACACCCCTTTAAACTCAGCTCCTTCTTCCATACCAACCAGAACCGCATCTTCGATACCCATCCATTTCAGATTGTCCACCGATATGGTCATAATCCGATCTTTGCTAATAGAAAGCTTTCTGATTTTAGCTTCTTTTGTCTTAGAACCTACATAGGTTTTACCGCTTAAAAAGTTTATCTTCATGATATAATGTTTTTAAATTGTATCGCAAATATACGTAATAATATTAACAATACAATTTAAAAACAATTAAAATATGATATTATAATACGGGTAATCTTTTGAATTGCCTTGGAGCCAATTCGGATATGGTTCCGTGGAAAGCAAGACGAGAACCGTAGCTCGAATCCATGTCCGACGCATCGTAAGCCGCATCCGTATACGCCACGCCACCAGTCGGATACGAGCGGTAACCGGAGCGCGCCAAAACAAGGGAGCTGTCTGATGTCCGACTATAGTAATCTGAATAATGCGTGGAATCGCTACCGCCAACTTGTGTCGGCACCACATCAAAAAACGGACCATTTTCGGCTGCTATATTTATTATCCAACCGCTGAAAGTCTCGGCGTTCACATTGCGAGTCGAACCGTCCGGGTCGGTGATTTTCCAAACTCGGTTGTTTATTTCTACACCTTCAACCCATTCACAGATACCGCCAAATACACCTTCAAGTCCTAAGCCGCAAACATACTTTGAACTTTCGTTTTTAGTATCCACACCTCCGGTAGCGTTGCTGCTTCCCGTTTGTAGGTTACGTGTTTTGTACTTAGCATACAACATCATAGCAATCACACAATGTTGTTGAAAATCTATCACCTGGAAACCGGTACCACGTGCTTTTGCGTAACTTCTGAAATCAGATAATGATACGTTCGTCGTAGGAGTAACATCACTCCAGCTATATAGTCTATTTGAAGACACATATCCTTTATATGCTCCAACAAGAGACGCGGGAACATGAATGTAAGTGCCATCGATATCATGATCAGCAAAATGATAAAGAAATCTATTATCATCCACCTTATACCACTTATACCAAAATTCAAGGAAAACGACCATCACATCACCTTCTTGTCCGGTAAGGACAGCCGGACTACCATCAATATAGAAGTTACTGTCGTTATCTTTTAATCTACATACAAAAACCTCTCCTCCTCCCATAGCACTCTTGCAAAGAACTCTATAAAAGCCACTGGTAATCAACCTATATAAAAAATCGCTGTCTTCGCTTATTGTTATATTAGCCGGATCTGATACTGATTTATCAAAAACCATGAAATTATCAGTAGGGAGACCGCCCCCCCTATTTTGTTAAAAAATCTTCTTCTCATGATTGTCTTATTTTGGGATAAAGATAACTTTTAATTTATAAACATGAATAATATGATTTTCGTATAATAAATCTATCTTTGTCATGATATTAATTAACTACAAAATTATTTATGTCATGGCAAAATTGGAAATAGGTTTTGTAACCTTCAATCCGGGATCAGGTGACGGTGATCAGGCAGTCACCGTATCAAGTGAAAAATACGAAGGTCGTGTACAGCGCACGCAACAAGTAGAATTTGGTGCCGAATCAGGCAGTGTTAAGAAAACTGCTACCATCAACCAAGCTGCGGCAGCTGAGTTTGTAAAAATAGATCCTACTGCAACTGTAGGGAAAGGAGGTGGTACTGTAACGATCAACGGTACAAGTAACTCAACTAAATTAACGTTCTCCTTAACTCCGGACAAGACTCATCCTCTGACGCTGCAAATACCGGCCTCCTATCGGGCAGCAGGCAAGGCTACCAGCAACGGCGCTGTTATTGCCGACGACCCTGGTGCAACAGGGGGCTTTGCTTTCAGTATCGTATTCTCCGGTATTGCAGCGAACACTAATATAAACGATCTGGTAAATACTCTTAAGGTTACGGCCGCTGGTGGTCAGACAGCTAATACGGTTATTACCCAGACAGCAGGTGATCCGTTCTTGGAAATAGACAAGGAGGTAATTAACTTGGATGCAAACGGTACTCCTCAGACTATCAATGTTAATGCTAACATAAAGTGGACTATCACGCAAGCTGTTTCTAAGTTGGTAAGGAAAGTAATGAAATAACAATTACTTATGTCCGTATTGCTTATGTAAAACAAAAAGGGACGTCTATTTGGCGTCCCTTTTTTCTATGCATTGTATGTAGTATTTATCTTTTTGCCTACTGACAAAAATCTTTTTTAAAATCATCTGTTTTCTGATATGGACTCTTTTCCCGTCATCTAATTCCCTCCATATTTCATTAAAGATCAAATCTATTAATTCCATGACCTTCTTATCGGAGACAAGATTCTTCCTACCGGGGCTGACCCATCCATCATCAGTCATCTTACCGGCTATCCTATTAGCTATCCTGCTTAATTCACGTGGGGTGCTCATTTTAATTTGTTTTTAAATATTCTACCTTTTTCACACTGAAGTATGCAGTCTCTCATGGGATGATCTTGTTCGTGATCGTCACACATCGGAAATTCTTTTCCATAGGGGAAAGCAATGTGCGGGCACTGCGCCCTGAACGCATCCCAGGCCGACTTCCTCACAGCCTCAGCTCCGGCACGCACGCCTTTCTCTTTTTCCTTGGCCGGGTCAGCATACACGTTTGAAATAGCTCTTTTCTTCCAAGTAAGCATATTGTAGTAAAACTTATCCACCAGTTTCCTACCCACTACATCAAACTTCTGTCTATGAATTAAAGGTGCGACCTTAACGACGTTCTTCCTATTTTTACTAACATCGACATAAATCAGCCCGGCATAAGAAGGGACTTCACTTACGTCAATCATATTAGGCGGACAGGCGTAGTAGAAATAGTTTGGAGGATAGCTTATGACACCACCTACCTTAATAATGCCGTCTTTAAGAACCTTATGTTTTTTATCCTTTTTGAAGTCGTTAAAGAAATCTTGTTTAGACATCTTGACCTCTACTTCATAAGCGTACAATGATCTTGTTATGGCCAGGAAGTCAGATTCCCAATCATATATATGGAGATTGTTAATAACATACATCGGATTACTTAACAGATCCCTATTAAGGATCTTAAGCATTTGTTGCTCTGGGTAGTTCATTGTCTTACTTTTTTAGAGGCTTGTGGCGGAATCGAACCGCCCTACGAGATTTTGCAGATCCCTGACTAAACCACTCATCCAACAAGCCATGTAGCCCATGCCTGAATCGAACAGGCAACTTTTGATTAGGACTCAAAGGTTTTATCCGTTAAACTAATGGGCCTTATTTTCAATAATCCTTCTTTTTATAAATGCTCTTCCATAACACTCACTTCTACCCTCTGTTGCGTTTTTATTTCTTGATCCAAAATTATCAGTTAAAGAATGACAATTCGGACATAACAATTCTATATTATTAATGTCATTATTTAATGCATCTCCATCAATGTGATGGATTTGAAGCGGCACCAATCCAGTACTTTTATTAGTTTCACCCCATCCGCATCTTTGACATTTATTATTATATTTTCTAAACAAATATTTTCTAACAAATGGTTTATAAGTAAAATATTTCTTATTAGTTCCATCTATTTCACCGTTAAGCCACTTTTTTATCAATATTTCATCCCTATTACTATTCTCCCTATTTTTGTAATCAAAAAAGCATTTCTGATTACAAAATTTACCCATACCATGACTATGTTTTCTAAATGTTTTTCCACAAAATAAACAAGTGCATTCTTCTGCTTTAACAGGAGTCCAATTCCCGTTTTTTAACCTATCTATTTCGCTTTCACTTAGACGTCTCCTTGGTGAGACATTTATACCAAGTTTCCTTGCTACATTCTTTATATGAGTACCAGAACATCCATACATATCACCTATATACAAATAGCTCCTTTTTTCATCAAGAATTAATCTTTCAAGGTTACATTTTTCAAGTTCCCAGTCTCTACCTCTTTTCATATTCGAACAATTATTTAAACATATACAAAAGTAATATTTAAATTCGAATATAAGACTCTTATATCAAAAAATATGTTATCCAAGGAGGATTCGAACCTCCGCTAACAGAACCAAAATCTGTTGTGCTACCACTACACCATTGGACAGTGGTCCCGGAGGGATTTGAACCCACGATCTTGCGGTTATGAGCCGCCTGCTTTCACCACTAAGCTACAGGACCTTAAAAATATGCAGGAGCCTTCACAGACGCCTGCATATAACATCTAAATATTAACCAATAATTATCCTAAAAACTCTCTCAACGCAAAGTTAAGTACTAACCCATAATATGGCAAACATTAAAATATAAAAAGGATTAAAATACCTACTTCTTTTTTTTCTTCTTCTTTTTAGTGTCTTTTACTCGTTCAGCTTCGTTTTCGGGCTCCACAATGTCACCGGCTTCTTCCTGAATCACATCCGTCTCAGGAACAACATCAGACTTCTCTGGTTCTGCCACATCCTTATCTGACTCCTCATCTTTATCCAATTCCGGCTCAGCGACATCGTTTTTGTCTTTACCGATTATACCTATCTGGTAGCCTCTTAATTCTACTTGCATTAATTTCAGCTTCGATTCTAACTCTTGTATTGTTTTGGACCCAACCGAAACCTCGTTTTCCAAATCTCCGATTCTGATCCTGGCTTCAATCAATGCATTTGATTTCTTTTTTAATTCATATGAGACACTGTCTCTCTTTTCTTCCAAGTTACTGATTTTGTAATTAGCCTCATCAAGATCAGACTTAGCTTTGTCAAGATCAGCCTTGGCCGCGTCAAGTTCTTCCGTTTTCTTCTTGACGCTTTTTATCAGCTTTTTCTGATTTTCCTTCAAGGCGTCAATCTTTTCCTTAGACTCAGAAAGATCTTTGCCAATAGATAAAATCTCTTTATCCTTTGAAGCTATATCTGACTTAAGTTCGGAAAGCCTTTCCTTGTAAAAATCAGCCTTATCCTGCATTTCCTCAATTTCTTTTGCAAGATTTTCGGATTTAATAGCTTTCTCCCTGTACATTGACAGCTTGCTGTCTGTGATGAATGTAAAACCTAACATGCTCATTTTCAAAATATTTAAACATTACTTAACTCCAGAACTACCAAGACCTTTTTCTCCACGTTCATTTCCGTCTTCTACCTCAATATCTCTCACCTCTTCCAATACCATTTTGTATTGTGGAACTATTTCCATCTGAGCTATTCGATCGTTTTTATGGATTACGGTCGGTTTTTTATTGATTTTAGTAAGATTAACCATATACTCTCCTTTGTAGGTAAATTCGCATTTACCAGGTGCGTTAGTAACTACCACTCCCTCGTCAAAAGAGAATCCTGATCTTCCTTCTACATTCGCACACCATCCTTCTGGGATATTCAACTTGAAGCCGGTTCCGATTCTAACAGAATAGCCTTGATATAAGGTGATTGATTCAAAATCGGAAGGAACATCTATTTCCACTACCATGTCATTCACCATCTTCACCACTCTATATGCACGAATATCACAACATGCATCGCCATCATGTTTGTATTCAGGTACCACGACATCAGGATACAGCTTCTTAATACCTACCTGCACAGTCTTCTGATAACCTGGAGTCAAATACGATTCAGGTATTTTATTAACGACCTTATCTTCTTTTTTATGTTTGTTGTTCTTTTCAGAAACAGTATCCTTCTTGCTATCTTCTTTTTCAGAAAGAAGAATATCTTCTAACTTGTCCATGATCATATTTTTATAGTACAATAAACAATACCTTCTTTTTTTATGTCCTTAGTTGATTCATAGCACTCACGAAAAGTACTTATGTCTGCATCATTAGGATCATCGACCCACTCATCTCCTTGCTTATATTTTTCTCTGGTTTCTGAGTAGATCGTACATAATTTATCCCCATGCTTCGCCATAATCCTTTCTTCTGTCACTTTCCTACGAAGTTTAATAAGGGGAAATCTTGTAACTATTTCTACTATCATTCTACACTATCTTTAAAAGCCCAAGAGATGTTATTCTCCTGGGCTGATGTTTATATTAAAATGGAAGGTCTTCTTCTTCCATAGGAGGGAAGTTCGGCATCTGTGCTTGCGGATGTGGCTGCGTCTGATGCTGAGGCTTGGTGCTCCTTGTAGTAGGTGCCGGGTCAGGCTGAGCCGCTGGCTGTGGCGTATAAGCCGGTGCCTGATACTGTGCTGGCTGTTGAGCAGGCTGTTGGTAATTCTGATACGGAATAGCACTCGGAACAGGCTGAGGTTGTTGAACCTGTTGAGGCGCGGCCGGCTGCTGGGTATAAGTCTGAGGAGCTGTAGGCTCTTGCTGAGTATTTCCTCCTAAACCTAATTTAGCCATTATACCTGCTCTTATATCTTTAATAGAAGCATTGAACCTGTTTGAATATTCAGTAATCTTCTGATAAGTAAAGTTGTTTTGAGCTGAATAATCGAGGCTTTTCTTGCCATCAAATCCTGTAACTTCAACAGGGTCAGGCCAACCATTTACGCCTTTTTTATAAAAACGTTCAACAAGCTGATCTTTTTCTCCGTCTACTCCGGCATATGCGATAATAAGCTCCGAAGATCCAAACTCGTCATCTTTCTTCTTCTTAAAGACATTGAAATAAATTTCACGACTGAAATCGATGTTTTCGTAGTATTTTACGAAGCTCTTAACAAAGCCCTTGATATTTCCTTTTTGATTGACGAGAGGTATGGAAATACAATAGTTTTCATTAAGCTCGTAATCTTTTAATACGATAAGGAAATTAGTAACAGTATTTCCATTAGAGAAAGAGCTTGACTTTAACCCGATGTAGTTAATGTATCCAACTACTCCATTATAATACTCTTTCCAATATCCCGCCGGCTGACCGTTATTAGGATTTATGTGCTGAACAAAACCTTCTTTTGGTTCGTTACTTTTTTCATACAAGTTACCATCCGAATTAATATACAGATAATAAGTTGTACCAAAACTTCTGTTTTCTCTAAAAGCCATATTTTTATTTTTTTTATAGATTATACAATGTTTGATTTAAGATGTATGTTGATTCGTATTTAGGATTGAACATCTTTATCATCTTATACTGATCAGACCAATCCATAATAACATCTCCTTTTATAAGAGATTTTACGGATGAAAGTATATTTTCCTTACCGATAGAAAAGCTAAAACACGGACCTTCAAGCGCATTTAAAGGCATTGATTCCATTATCCTTTTTCTATTTCCAAAATCCTCAGACATTACCGTTATACCGTTTTCTTCATCTACCTTGACATTAACAACATTATCCACTAAAGTCATGGAATTAAGAACAGATATAAGCAAATCCCTATCAAACTTAACCCTCGACGATTTTTCGAATTTATTACATACGTATTCGTAGTTAGGATACTGTTGTTCTACGTTCATATCCGATATAATCACATTATCAAAACATAAGAACGTCCTAACACCATCTGTGGAAATACTGATCTCCGTATCTTTATCAGATAGAAAACGGTACAAGATAGAAGCTGCAACCTCACTTATCATAATTGACCTTTCTTCTAATGCATTAGCACATTCTTTCCTATTTATAAACAGACGGAACATATCAGTAGAAACAATGTCAATATAATCCTTCTTCACATTAAGAAGAATCGAGCATATAGCCGGTCTAAATTCATCCGATCCAACAAACGCAAAAGATCTTTTCATAGACTGAATGAAAGATGAGCTCATAACACGAATGCCATCACCTACAGGATAAAAGAAATCAGGGAAAGCCTTATCCTCAATCCAAGTAGAAGAAAAAGATCCTCTATCGTATTTAAAAACGATACTGTAATCGTTTTTAATCTCTATCTCTATATCCTGGTTATGATTTTTAAAAAACGAAATAAGAGTCCCGGCATCTACTAAAAGAGAAAACTTATGGTCACAAGAAATATCAGTATTCACATCGAAAATATCATCCGTATATGTTATACGTTCGTTCATGGCTTGTATCCGGATATGATCAAAATATAAAGTAATTTTTATATTCGATGTGACACAATCCTTTAGAACCTTATCAAACATCTTTGAAATGTTTGAAAGTTTCTCATTCATTAGTATGCCAGGAACTCTTACTTTCATTTTTTTAAACCTACGATTATGATTATCTAACACTGCAAATGTATTATTTTAAAATCTAATTTTGAATTAATTGGATTTAAAATGATTTAAAATAGATTAAATTGTTCTTCTTGCTGCTTCTGCTATAAGCATCGCATCAACTATACCGTCATGGGCGGTCTTACATCTTTCGTTTTTAACGAACGTATCGTTTGGCCACAGCCTTTTAGCGCAAGCCAATGACGTTTTCTTAGTATTCACCTTACTGGCCTCCATGACCTTATCAGAATGCGTCCAAACCAATTTCTGCCATGTTTTAGGGGCTATGAAATTAACGGAGCAACTTATGTCCGTAAATGCCATGCAAAGGGACAGGAACAGCCCATGTAGCTGGCCTTTGTTCTCCATGAGAGAGGCTGTAGAGGACGTGCTGACCCCGTACAGTGCGTGGACGTCCTCTATGACAAATACTACTCTATCAGGATTGTTTTCTACGATCGTATCCCGGCAAAAAACATATTCTTTAGTCAAGTCTACTGGTCCTGAAACTGATATTCTTGGAGTGGAGATTCTTGATATTAGTTTACTGTCCTGATCGATGCAGGCTATGGCTCCATCTTTTCCAGGATCTGCTGCTATATATAGTATCATAATGCACTAATTTAGATTCATGTCAATTTTGCCAATGCTGTCATCATCTTCAAAACCTCCATTGTCTGTAAGTTCGTAATCAATAGCCACAGCACCGTTACCAAGAATGTAAAAGCCTTTAAACATCTTTCCTATTTCAATAGGATACACTACATTTACGTCCCTTCCAATATCCTCAAACGGCATAGCGATATCTTCTGTTTCAGCTTCTTTTTGTTTTGCTAATACACCAACGGGTATATTTTTACCTTTTATAGATGCGTATGTAACCATATACAGAACATCGTTATTAACAAACGCCCTATCACTACTTACCTTATCCAAGCTAACATATATAATATGTTTTATAAAACTATTGATATCCCCACATATGTTAATAGCTTCTACTTCTTTCGGAATAACGACTTCCACTTCTTCTGGTTTTGTATTTTTCTTTTTCATTGAATTAACTTTTTTGTATTTTGTTTTACTTCTTCAACAAGATCCTGATCTTTCATCATCTCTTGCTTAAGTTTCTCATTCTCCTTAATTCTTTTCACCCTATCGGCAAGAATCTTTTTGTATCTTTTATCCGAGATCTTTATAAACCAAGGACAGTTCCTTGATGGAATACTTTTACATGGATAGTCAGTGAGACCGTTCGGTCCAAACTGCTCGCATCGGTTACATTTCTCTTCGCCCGTCATTGTAATTATATTTTAGGAAAACATTCTTCAAGTTCTCTATAAGAGCACTCTACTACAACAGAATCTCCTTTAGGGAGAAATACTAAAATAGAATCGATAGAAAAAACACTATCTACTTTTCTTACAAGTTGGCCATGTTTGTAAGAAGACATGACCAACCTAATTCCATACGCATCATAAGATCCTTTCCTACACGGAAGTATGTTTTCAACAACATAATCAAAACCTCCGATATTAACTTCATCGCCGGAACTGATTTCCATAATAGGAATCATTTTGGCTCTTCTATCTATGCTTATTTTCATTTCGCAACCTCAAATTTGATTTGCTCCTTTGGTTCATAATTCCATACCTCAAAATCATCAGCTACAAAATCATAAAATCCTTTCCCTTCCATACGAGACGAGATAGTAACCTGCGGAACCGGGCCGAAAAGAGAGCGACGGAGGAGCTCGTTTGCCTGTTCTTCGTGACGGTCATACACATGCATATCTTGGATGAAATGAGTGAAAACTGCGGGCCTTAACCCGGCGTCATGAGCAAACATCATCATCAACGCCGCATATTGAGCTACATTCCAGTAAGAAGCTGTAATCATATCCTGGCTGCGCTGATAAAGCGTCATATACAACTCATCTCCTTTAACAGATAAATTAATCTGGAACGCGCATTCTTGAAGAGGTTTTAGTCCATTGGTTTCAGGATCGAACATGGATGCTACTATTCTTCTTGACGAACGATCATTCTTGAGTGACCAAAGAATTAAATCTGTTTGGTTAAGAAAACCGTAAAGACCATCATGGATATCTGTCATACCATCTGGAGCTTTTCCGGTTCCCATATAAACATGTCTGTTCACCATATCTCCATAACATCCTTCTATCTTTCCATTATCATCAGCCCACTGATCCCAGATATGAAGACCAAGATCTTTGACGTCTACCGATCTTTTTTGCCAAATCCACAATATTTCTTTTATGGAGTTTTTAAGATTAGTAGGTCTAAGTGAACCAAGAGGAAATTCCCGACGAAGATCGTACTGGTTACATACTTGTAGGATGCGCTTCACCTTGACGCCTGTCCCGTCACCGTAGACCGGTCGCTTTACCTCTTCCCACGGCTGGCTCATTATAAGAGCCAAATTGTCTTGAAATATTTTATCTACTCTTGCCATATTCTTATTAGGTACTTATATACTATAGTATCACCATCTCAAGGTTATGCCAACAAACAAGAATCATTAAAAATTCTAAGAGGAATGGTTATAAAGACGATTAATTTCTTCTTGTTCTAAACACGGACCACCTACAACTTTCTCTGTCGCTTTTCTTTGTCTAACAAAATCTTCAGCTTCGGAAAAAGTTGTAGCATAAATATATCCACCATACTTTTCTCCATTGATTTCAAATTCTGTCACAAACTTCTTTTGTTTTTCTTCTTTTGTTTTCATAACTACATTTTTTTATAAATTAAACTCTTCAAAATCTATTTCAGATCCGGTTGACAAATTAATCATTGACTTTTCAAGCTCTTCCATTGGAACCGGTTTCACAATACCTCCATTACCAAGAGTCTTTTTATAGAAGTTTATCACCACCTGATCGCTGGTTTTTACCGTCTTAGGAATAGGTTGACGAAGATATAATCCATCAAGAGACTTTACTCTTGAAAGAGCCGTATATAGCTGTCCTGTTTCAAAAGAATTAGATACATCCATCATAGCCGCATCCAATGTCAGGCCTTGAGCTTTATGGATCGTGATAGAATAACCTATTTTTATAGGATACTGAATAATAGCTCCTACTACTTCAGATTCTATCTTATATCCGTTTCTTACGTATTTTACTTTCTCAAACGAACATGGTGTTATAACAACCTTAGTATGCTCATCATCCTTTGGTTTATCAAGGACTACTTCAATCTCCCCCTTTTTTATAGATAATACAATACCAAGAGAGCCATTGAAGTACTCTCCTCCGTTTCTTGTTATCATAACTCTTGATCCTTCTTTCAAGAAAAGAGTTTTTTCAACCGGAGCATCTTTAGGATAATCACCGTTTATAACAGCTTCTAATTTTATTAAAGAGCCTGGTAACGATGATATTCTCATTTCGTTAATAGCCGTAGCTTTTGAGTTGGTAGTTACAATCTCAACATATCCTTGATTATTATCAGACTGAATACATCTGCTGTTTATTGTATCAAATACATCATCATCCATCTGCCCATCACGCACCTTATTAAGGACACTAATAAACTTCTCATCTTTCTGACGATATATTTTTTCAAAAGAAACCATTTCCATACCAGAAGCCATAAGAGACTTCGAGCTAAAGAAATAAGATGTATCGTATATTTCTCTAAAAAAATCCTCCTTAATCACAGGAGGAAGCTGAAACAGGTCGCCTACCATAATAAGTTTCACGCCGCCAAACGGATCCTTGTCTCCTCTTGCATGACGAAGTATATCAGCTACGTTGTCAAGAAGATCAGGGCGAACCATAGAAATCTCGTCTATGATAAGATACTTTATATTCTGTAAAATCTTCTCCGAACCTCCGTTGAATTTATATTCGCAGTTATCCATAAACGCACCTTTTCGTATTTCAGGTATATACGGCTGCATTCCTATTCTAAAAAATGAATGAATGGTTTGACCACCTGCATTAACAGCAGCAACACCTGTAGGAGCTACAACAACCGCATTTTTTAATGCCGGTATAATACGCTTAAGGAACGTTGTTTTTCCACTTCCTCCTTTACCGGTTATAAACAGCGGTTTTGGTGACTTACAAATAGACTTAATAGCCTTTCCCTGGGCGACATTACCTTCGGACATAACTGAACGAAGAACGCACTCCATGATTTTTTTGTCGTAACTTATAGCCATCTTTTTTCTGATTTTGTTCTACAAAACAAAAGTATGAAAATAAAATAAAACATAAAATATAAAATGAATTAATTAGGATCAAAAAGAAATAATAAGTTGGATAAGTTTCTTTGTGACAGACAGTAATGTGGTTTAGTATGGGTGCAGTAATGGCATAGTAGTGGCTAACGGGTGTTTCCGTTGATGTTCTACGAGATTATCGTTTTTCGGCTCTGTTGGCGACTACTAAGAACAGACCCTCTCTCAAGTACCAAACATTATAATGATGAGTACTGAGATGAAGGATAAAGATAGGTATCACTATAGAATGATAGTTCTTCAAATGGTATATCCTTGAATATGGATTCACCATCTAATTCTTTATCATTATCTACTGTTATACTAATATTAGGTAATGATTGGATCGATATATCCATATTCCCTATCTTTTCCTTAAACTGTTCTGCCTTAACATACGTATAGATGTCTTCGCTTACCGATCCCACCGCTTTAGCCATCTCGCCGGCGAACTCAGCATACATATCCCGTACCTCATTAAAACCTGCCTTTTTGTCAGGAGCGGTATTGTTATAGGTTTTCATTCTCCTACTTACCCTACCGCAGACCCCGGCAACGGACGTCCCCACCTCAGCACAGCAGGCTTCTGCATCAGCCATGCCTGCCTTTACCGTGGCTACCTTCTCCTTACTCCACGCGCTAACCTTGTCGTATGATTGTTTAAGACGGTTTAAGAACATGTCCATTCTTCGCTTCTTATCTTCTGCTATGATAGCGCGATAGTACTTTCTTATAATTTGGTTTTGTGTACTTCGCTCATATCCGTCCCAGAAGTCTTTGTGCGCTTCTTTAGCCATAGAAGAAGCCAATGACCTTGTTTCTTCTTCTTTTGTCTTTTTACGATCTATGCCAAGGATTTCGCCATCTTCTGAAACAACTTCTTCTGCGTTTAGGAAACGTAGGATATGAGTATTATCTTTTAAGAAGAAATTGAAATCGTCTTTCTTACTCACTTTTTCTTTTTCTCCTTTCTCTATATCCTTCTCTCCAAAATACCATCTGTTTGTTGCTCCTTTTTTATACAAGGTCCAGGTATTTGCTATTTGCCAGAAAACAGCTCCGTGCCTATATACCGGAATCAGCTTACCTATTGGGTAGTTATGTTCGTTTGCTTCAATGTAAGCACGAGGATTATCTACGTATGTTATAAATTGTATGTTTTCGAACCTTTTTACGAGCTTGTCTTGTATCGCCATACCGACAATCTCTTTCGCTTTTGTTAGTCCTACATTCAAGTACAAGGCAATTGTTTTATTACTTATCGTCGAATCAATTAATCCATAATACGAGTGGCTTCCGTCTACGACTTCCGCCTGAGAGTTTGTCTCTCCACTGTTCAGTACAGACTCATTGTTTCTGACTAAATTAACAAACATCGCCTCTCTTATCCTGTCAAGGACTTTTTCATGGTTTGTTATTTCATTTTTCTTTATCTTAATTAAAATCCTATTTTTTGGAATATTCACTTTCCCGCATCCGAGAGTAAGTTGTACGCCATTAACACGATATCTTCTTGCAACGAACGTACTATCCGTCATACGGAACAGTTCGTCAAACATCGGATGTCCTGTCATGTTCTTGAACTTCGAATACCCGATTCCAAGTTTATGAAGAAGATCTTTCTGGTTTTTGAATCTTATTCTCGAATCCCGGCGGGAGATTTTTATCATACAGTATAAAGCATACAATTCCATGAACAGTGAATCATCTGACCACTGTTCCAAAAGTCTAAGACTTATGTTAATATTTCTACCTAATTGTAGCTTCATAATTTGTAACAAAAAAAAATCGGATGGATTTTTGGGGATATCCATCCGATTCATGTCTTTTTTTCGTCCGGAAAACTCCAAAAATCCCGTTACAGATAAGAATCAATCCAAATAGAAAAACAATAAGACACTTAATATTTTATATTCTTATTGCTTTATTTGAGTTTATCTCTTATCTGCAACGTGCTACAAATATAGAAATAAAATTCAAGAATCAAACAACAAGAACTTATTTTTTTAATGTCACAGTGCAAATATCGGGACAAACCCTGAATCTATTGTCATAAAATACGTTAATTTTAAATTTATAAATCCTTAATCCTTATCTTTGTATCAAAACGATAATCTCATGAAAGAAAGTGATAATAAAGATGTTAGTAATAGGGCTTATAGGCTTTTAGTACCTTATTCCAATACGGTAGATATGGCTAAGAAGATACTTCTGTTTTATAACGGATACCTAATGGCTTCCGGCAATGAGAAGAATGTCATAGATGCGAGGCACTTAAATCTTCTTGCCTATTATTTTGTGTTTGGATATTCGTATGAAACGAAGAAGAAGTTTTCTCATTGTTTCAGTACCGATCTTCAATATGTATCGGTTTTGGATACGGAGATGAAGAAGCGTGGTATTTTGATTGACCGTGAAGGGAATTATAGGACAAGGTGTTTGTGCCCGGATATAGAGAACATGCGCCGTCTTTTTGTATTGGAGGGTTCAAGAGATCAATGTGCGTTGGTTTCTTTATTTTACAGAAAGAAAACTTTTGAATCAGATGCCGAAGAATGATTTCCCTATATCATTTGAGTCACATATTATAGATGATGTGATGGATAAGACCGGGGGCGTTTACGACCGAAACCAAATACGTGACGTTTTCAGAGCCAGTATTTCTTATGCTAATAACTTATGTACGTACACAGATAACGTGTCTGTATCGTTCCCGTATGTAGGCGATATGGTTTGTAACCTTCATGAGATGGAGAGGCGCAAACACAATCTTGAGCGTCTTAAATCCAAGGTAGAAAAATTATCTAAGTATCAGGAAAAAGAACTTCAGTGTCTTGATATTAAGATAAGGATGATAAAGGATGCTTATGACTCAGGTGAGATAAAAGGTGGGGATATGTTGATAAAACACAACAAATTATCTATCTTTAAATCTCGTAAGGGTCATAGTTTTAGTGAAATACAAAATATTCAAGAACAGGAATTTAACAGATAAGTCATGAAAAAGATTTTGCAAGCGGAAGTTATATACGATGCTTTTATGGATACGATATTAAAAAAACTTCCAAGAAAAAAAGAAGATTATCCTGATTGGTACAAGGAACGTCTTGAAAAGTGTGAAGGATGTAAATTCAATACCAAGAACGTCCCTAACTCTATGCTTCCTCTTTCTTTGTACGTAAGCAAGAAAATAGGTAAAAATCGTTGTTCGGTATGTACGTGCTTCATCAAGCAGAAGGCCTGGAGCAAGACAGAGGAATGTGCGCTTGGGGAGGGGCTTCCCCGTCCTTCGTGGATGGACCGTCAGTATTCTATTGATTTTTATGATGAGAAGTCAAGATGGAACAGGTTAGAACTTATTACAATGGATTCTGATGAATTTAATGTTATTTCTACAGATGACAAGCAATACAATATTGACCTCTCTAAAGACGGTAAATCTTTTGAAATCATTTTCGAACCGGTAGAAAAAGGGAACAGTATAAGGTTTTCATTCGTTCTTGAGTCGAAGCATGATATGAAGATAACAGCATCAGAGACATCTTGTGGTTGTATGTCATCTAATTTGAATATCATTGACTCACGTCACTTTAAGTTCAATATAGAGATACATACAGCAGGATTTGGAATAGGAAGATTCGTAAAGCACATGACTATTCACTATCAAAAAGATGGGTCTCAAAAAGAGGAAAAGATTCCGTTTAATTTTGAAGGTACTATAATTCAAAAAAGTTAAATTATGGGCGGATGTGGTAAAGCAAGGCATTTACAATGCGAGGATAAAAGGAAGTCCTTATTTTCTATGTTGCAGGCATCTTGTGACGATCTCCCCGATTATTCTGCCGGGGACATTCTCTATGCCGTACTTAGATCTTTTGCAAAGAAAAGAGGATTGTCTGTTTCTTTTTTAAGGACGTTGACAGACAGCGAGCTTTTTGAAGTGGCTGATTATAATTTATCAATGGAGTTGATGGACGTTATTATTCATGATAAAAAGGTTCTTGATAATGAAGAAGATTGATTTTGATTCAGATATAAAACATCTTATTTCTTATTACAACCATCTACTGTCTGCGCAAGATAAGGTGGGAGAGGAGATGGAAGAGATAACTAAGGATATTATTAGGAAGAAGGATGAGGAAAACAACATAGAGTTAGAAGACTTTATTGATTTGGAGGAAAAGTCGTTTATGACCAACTTGTATCAACAAGAGATGCTGAAAGTATCTTCTTCTATAAAGGCCGTTTACAGGTTATCTATTAACGCCGGTCATGATCTCAATGTAGATGATGACAGTAAGAAGGTTCTTGATAGGATAGTAAATGACGGAGAATCAGATTTTATTATGTACGTTGATAATAATACTGGTTCTGTTGTATTCAAAGACGAATCTGTTGAGGAAGGAATAAAAAACATGTGTAAGTATCGTGTTGATCCATCTTCTCTTGAAGACAGGTTTAATATGCTTAAGTCTCAGTATGAGGATTTTTTAAAAATTATTAATAATGAAGGTAAGAAAGCCGACTAACAATGATGTCTCTTACGTAGATCGGAAACTTCTTGTGCTAAGGGATCAGATAGATAAGGCTGAACGTTATCTATCTGAAAACCCTTGGGATAAAATAGAAGATTCCGATAAGAGAGAGAAAGAATTTAGGTTTCAAAAAAGCTTGTCTGATAGCTTAATGCAATGGACTGAATCTTATATTAAGATGTGTGGGATAATGGATGTCTATAATCAGCTTGAGGCTGCCAAAAACAAGAAAAGTCTAAAAGGAGGACAAACAGTATCAGGTATTCAGTCTTTTGTCAAGAATGAAGCTAAGAACAAGCTCGATAAATAGTTTTGTCATGAATTTTAACAGTAAAGAACTTTATATAAATATGGGTAACGATATTCCGTTATGGAATGACCTTTATTCTTATGAAGAGCAAGACGATGATGTCAAGCAATTCTGGGAAAATGAGGCTATGAAACTCCTTAACGGTGTTACCATAAATGGTGTATTTATCCATCCTTGGCTATACTGGCATATCAATTTCTGGAAGATGATGATTGACGTAGGAGATGATCGTATTCCTGGAAATTCTCAGCTTCGTGATAATGAATGGATGTTTGCCGAATTTCTAAAGCAGGCTGAAGAAGAGAATAAAGGAATATTCATGTTCGGGTGCCGTCGTTTTGGAAAAGCCCTTCTTGACTCTGAGATACTTTATCTTGAGGACCGGGAAAAGATGATAGGAAATATCGTTGTAGGGGATAAGATATATGACGATAAAGGTAATTTGGTAGAAGTCGTAGGTGTCTATCCTCAAGGAAAAGTAACTACCTACAGAGTCGTATTTGAAGACGGTCGTAACGTTATTTGTTGCGGAAATCACCAATGGCGTGTCAATCATGGCGGAAAATGGCATGTTAGGAGTCTTAGATCCATAGCTGGATTAGATTATAAGAGTATGTCTATTCCAGTAGGTGAGGCCCTGAACTACCCTACGGCAAAGCTGCCGGTTCCGCCGTCGGCCTACGCCTCGATGCTGGCGGCTTATCTCGGTGGCTATGGAGGGGATATGTTTTTTGATAAATACGTTTGTAAGAAGTTTTTAAGATCGTCCATAGATCAAAAGAAAGATTTTATAGAAAACTTCATTCGTTCTTTCAGAAACGTAGTAACCGGAGAAGAAGAGCTTACGTTGTCTCATATTGACATGGATGTCATAAATTTTGTACAACGTATGTTTTGGGCTTCAGGTTGGTATGCTAAATTGGAGGGGAACAAACTTATACTATCAAGGAATCGTAAGGAATTAAAAATAAGATCCATATCGATATGCGGAAGGGAGCATGCCACTTGTATAACCGTTGATAATGACTCTCATTTATTTTTGACCACCAATTACATCGTTACTCATAATACGGCCATAATGAGCTCGTTTTTGGCTCGTAATGCTACAATGACGTACAATTTGACGCATAATGTTATTGGGTCAAGTAAGGAGGACCTTATGAGTCTTGGTGAGTATCTTGAGTTTGGTCTTGATAATATACATCCTTATCTAAGAATAAATAGAACAGGTAATGATTGGTTTAAAGAGGTTATTATGGGTACTAAGACGGTGAACAATATTCGTGACGTTCACGCTCGTATTCGTATTACCAATATTGATAGCGGTAAAGCCGGTGCCTCTCTTAAGACCGCATCTGGAACACCATATACATCTATTTATGATGAGGTAGGTAAATTTCCATTTTTAGCAGCATACTTACAAGGTCGTCCTGCCCATATGATGCACGGTAGAATGAGGGGGATGATGATATGCTCCGGTACGGGCGGCAACGTTGAAAAGTCTCAAGATGCTCAAAAAGTGATGAATAACCCTGCTGAATACGGGTTTATTGTCATGAATTATGATCTGCTTAATAAACGTTGTTTAAAACCAACTTGGCGTATTAGTCAATCCGGTTGTTTTGTTCCTGCTCAGATGTCTCATGCTTATGATAAGGAAACAATAACCTTAGATAAGTACCTTGGAATAGAGAAAGCTACAGGTCTTAAGAAAATAGATATTCAGGTATCAAAATTTGATGATAATACTAAGAAGATAAAATCTCGTCTTGATGAACTTGTCAAAAAGGATAGAGCTTTATACGTTCAGGAACGAATGGCATATCCTTTGTCTATAGATGATTGTTTTCTTAATACGAATGTAAATAGGTTTCCTGTAGAAGATGCTTTGAAGCACAAAAGCCGTCTTCTTGAAGAAGGTAGGCCTGGTAAAACAGTGGATATTTATCAGATAGACGGCATGAAAATGGGGTATAATTTTAGTGATAAGCAGCTTGCTGTTTATCCGTTCCAAGGTGGTAACATAGATGCTCCTGTTGTTATATATGAGGATCCACCAGAAGAAGGAGGTGTTTTTGATTACACTTATGTCTCATCGCTTGACCCCTATAAATCTGACAAGGCTGATACTGATTCTGTTGGTTCGTTTTATGTACTTAAAAGATATGTAAAAATCAACGATCCATTTGCTTATTGCATAGTAGCATCATACGCATCACGTCCTCCATCTTCCGATGATTTTTGTAGGAATTGTGAAATACTTCAAGAGGCGTATGGAGCTAAGTGTCTTATGGAGAATGCCGACCGAATGTATGAATTTTATCTTACGAGACGAAATAAGCAGCTTATGTTGCTGGAAGATGGCGAACGTCTTGCCGGTAAGATTATCCGTGCCGGAGCCCGTCAGAACAACAAGCTCGGTTTGGCTCCTACGGTTCCCAATCAGCGCATGCTTTTCAATACCGTTATTCAATATTGTTGGGAGGATGTTGTTGTTGGGTATGATGATGATGGTAATGAAATAACACAGAAAGGTATTTACCGTATCCCTGATATAGAACTTCTTGATGAGATCATAGCCTTCGGCCCTGGGACCAACACCGACCGTATCATATCCTTCGGCCACGCTCTTCTCCTGGCTAAGTATTATGATGATATGGGTTACATGCCTGAAAGTACGACTCAGAAGGAGAATCAAAAGAAGAGAGAACGTAAAAAGATGGAACAGGTCAAAGGATTTACGGTAAGAAGACATAACCCTTACAAAATGAGATAGGTAGAACAATTTACCTATCTTTGTGAAAAAACATATAGCTCATGGAGTATTTTAACAGAGATCAGGCTTTTCCGGCCAGAGGAGTATTTTCAGGGTTGCCGGTGCAGGCTATACCTACCAAGAGAAAAACCAAGGAGTGGTTTAAAGCCACTATGGATTCTCTTGAATTGATTGGTTTGAAGCAGCTTGATGAGAACCAAAAGTTCAAAGATTTTTACAGGATGATGGAAGGGAAGCTGTCATTTATGGAGCTGAAAGATGTAATTCCTTATCTTAAGGATGTTCAGTCTATAAGGGACAATGTAAATATTCCATCATTCTTACGTCATTATGATATAATAGGTACGATCGTAAACGCTTTTGTAGGATGGTTGGGCAACCTTTCTGACAAATATAATGTAGTTGGACTGGATGAATCTGAAGTGAATCAGTATTCTTCCACGAAGGAGAATCTTCTTTATAATTACATTAGAGAGGAATTGGACAGAAGGGTTAGGAAAGAGTTATTAAATAGAGGATTGGATCCGGATTATAATAATTTTGCCAGCGAAGAAGAAAAGCAGGCTTATGCTCAGCAGATACAAGAGGTGAAAGCATCTATGACCCCTCCTGAGATAGAGAACTTCATGAATACAAAATGGAAGACTGCTGAGGTTATATGGGGTTCTCATACGCTTGAAGCAGACAGGGGGCGTTTTTACATGGATGAGATAGACACCGAGAATTTCATTGACTATCTTCTTACCGGTCGTTGCTTTAGAAATTATCATGTAGGATACGACTATTATAAGCCGGAGAGGTGGTCTCCGTTGAATACGTTTTATTCTAAGACATTAGATAGCAAGTATCCTCAATATGGGGATTATATTGGTCGTGTTCATTATTATACTGCCAATGATATTATAGTAAGGTGGGGGCATCTTCTTACGGCAAAAGACAAGCAAAAGCTTATAGGAGGTGCTGATAATTTCAATGGCACTTATAACAATGGTGATAATGGAAGCTATGTAAGTTTATCCAAATCGGCGAGTGTAGGGATGTTATATCAGAATAAGGTAATACCTTGGAAAGGATATAATGATTATGCTTCTATAAAAGCTTATGAGGATTATTACGGTATTCCAGCCGGCACATATACCGGATACGATAGTAATGGCAACGAATATCACAGAACCAGATTCATGCCAAATTTAGAGCATGGTAATTATTATAACCGTGCCCAGAGTTTAAGCGACGAGCATGTTCGTAGTGATTTGTATCAGGTAACTGAATCATATTGGGTATCTCCGGCTCAGGTGTATGTAATTACCTACCAAACTGAAACCGGATTAGTAACTACTGAAATGGTAACCGACGAGCTTCTTCAAGACTTTTTACAGGAAAATGGTATTAAGAAAATTACCAGGACCATGAGTAAGGGAATGGAGAACCCGGAGATTAATACCTATTTCGTAGATTACGTTCCACAGGTGAGGTACGGAGTTAAGATCAGTGGCGGGGCTCTCGCTCAGGACAACCTGTATCTGGATGGAGAACCTATCGATCACCAGATAAAAGGGGATAGCAATATCTATGACTTTGTTCTACCCGTTGCCGGATATATCGGTACTTCTATGGCTAACAGGATTCAGCCGTATCAAATATTTTATAATTTCTCCATAAATCAGATAAACAATATTCTTGAAAAGGAGATCGGTAAATTCTTCTTAGGGGATATAAATCTGGTTCCAAGTGAATACAAGGATTTGGGTGAAGATGTGGCTGATATATGGGCTAATCTTCTTGATGTAGCTAAGTCTGTAGGTGCTCTGACATTAGATACCTCATCTCAAAACACGAAAGGCGGTGTTCCTTTCAACCAGTTTGCCGTCTATGATTTGTCGCAGACAGAGCAGCTTAAAACAAGAATGGAGCTTGCTGAATGGTCGAGGATGAAGTGTTTTGAAATGGTTGGTATCACGCCTCAAGTAATTAACGGCCCCAACAGGTATGAGACTGCCACTGGGGTCCAGCAGGGCGTTACGGCATCTATGTTACAAACACAGATATACTTTGATAACTTCGGTTACTTCAAGAAACGCGCTCTTGATCTTCATATGGCTGTCGCTCAACAATGCCAGGAAGAAGGAAAGGATATTTCTGTAATGTACACAAAAAGTGATTTAACCAGAGCATTCTTATCTATAGGAACCGACGGTCTTAGTCTAAGGCATCTTGGTGTTCAGGCATTATCTAATTCCAAGAAAAGGGATGAGCTTGAGAAATTTAAAACTTTCATGTTGCAGCTAAATACGGCCGGAGGCGATATTTACGATCTTGCATCTATCTTCACATCAGATTCTATGGTAGAGCTTATACAGAATGCAAGGAATACTCGCGCATACAACGAGCGTCAGATGCAGCAGCAACAACAGAATCAGATGCAGCTTAACCAGCAACAGATACAAGCTGAAGCTGCTGAGAAGGATAAGCAACGTCAGCATGAACTTGCTTTGGAAGACAAGAAAGGTCAATACAGGATACTTCAAGAGAAGATCCAGGCGGCAGGCAGGGCGGCAGACGCCAAGAGTGACGCCACATCCCTCAACTTCCTGGCTTCTGTTTCAGATCAGACCGTAAGGCAAGCTGATATAGAAAGTAAGGAAAGGATAGAGGATAAGAAAATTGAAAACGATTCCAAACTTCATGATGATGAAATGAGAATGAAGATGGAAGAGTTAAAATTAAAATCCGAAGAGCTTGCTCAACGAGCGAGGGAAGATGCCACCAAAAGATATGTAGCCGGAATCAATAAGAATTAAGGATTAAATATCCCCAAATTTCATTAGAAAATCTCTAATAAAATTTGGGGATATTTAATTTTTAGTGAAGATTAAACACTTATAAGTTTTTTATCTGAAATATAGGTATTTAAATATTTTTGCAGTATGGGAAAATTAGAAAAAAATGGAATAGTAGAATTGGACGATATTTTTAGTATCGGTCCGGTTGATGATGTTTATAATAGGGAAGAAGATATTCTGCCTATTAATGGTAATGAACCGGCTAAAAAAGATGAGAAGCCTGTAGAAGAAGGTTCTCAAATTAAAGAAGAGCTGGTTGTTGATCCTACTCCTGATCCTAAAGAGGATAAAAAAGGAGAAGAGAATGTAGTTGACGTTAATCAGGATCAGGTAGAGGTTCCGGTTGTCAATTACAGAAAAGTATTGGATGCCCTTTCTTCAAGGGGAATCATTCCCGATTTGAAAGATGTGGTGTTTAGCGGTGAAAATGGTGAAGAGATTACTATCAATGATCTTGATTTTAGTAAAGAAGATTCGTTGTGTGACATACTATCTACAGTCCTTGAAAGCCAGAAAGAGGACATTGTTAAGGATAAGATAGATGTTACTTCTGTTTCTGATATTACTAAGAAGCTTATCCAGGCCGATAAGGCCGGCGCGAATATCGTTGATATTCTTAAGCAATATGATACGAATGTCGCTCCTATAGAAAAGCTTGACATTGAAAACAAAGCAGATCAGATAAAGATCGTTCGCCATTATGTTGATCTTCTTGGGTTGCCTAAAGATGAAGCTGATGAGTTTTTCAAAGGCATTATCAATAAAGGTGAAGAGTATGTTGAAGCAAAGGCTATAAAGTACAAGGCTGAGCTTGATAAGAGAATGGATGATATTATCCAGCAACGTACTAAAGAGGCTGCCGAAAAGAAGGCGAAGGATGCAGAAGATTTTAGAAGGTATAAGAAAGACCTTAAGTCTTCTATCCAGGCAAAGTATCAGCTAAATGACACTATGGTATCTAAAGCTCTTGATTTTGCCCTAAAACCTTCTGAATCGAATCCCGGAATTACCAAAGCATTTAATAGGGTAAGGGAGATGATGATGAATCCGGAAGAAGCGCCAGATTTGATTATGTTTCTTATGAACCCAGGAGAGTTCATAAAACAGAAGTCGAATCAAGCTGTAGTTGATGAGAAAAAGAAAATTTATAAGCTCATCAGCCACACAAATAAAGATAAGAGGGTGGCTCCGGTAGATGATAGAGGTGATCAAGTTCAAGGTGTGAAGTTCGATGAAATCAGTATAGATTAAAAATTAAAACATTTTTTCGTTCATGGCTAATGTACTTTTAACAAAAAATTTCCCGGCCACCATGAATGGTGACACGGTGATTGGATATACCGACGCTAAAGTCGTTAAGCAAAGTATCGTAGAACACGATCTTAGCTCTTTAGAAGATTGGTACTACGAAGATCCGGATAAGAACCATCTGGGTCTGCTTGAGTTGTTTTCTAACATTACAAACTATCCTCTGCCTATGTATATGGGTATGATCAAACAGGATGCTACTATTACCGTAAATGGTATCAATGGTTCATTCCGTTATGATCTTCCGGTATCAGAAACGTATGAGGTGGTTACAGTAGAAGACACGTCTTTGAAATATGCAAAACCTGGTATTGATGAAAGCTTCTTCGAAATTGTGTTGAATGCACAATTTAAACAAGGAGATGTTATTACTTACGATGTGATTAACGGTTGCCAGGCCCTTATCTCTACAGAGCGTCCTCCGAAACAAGAAGGTGAGAACTGGAGATACTGGTGTAAGTTGTGGGGCCGTTCTCGTGCTAAATACTTCCCGAAAGACATGCTTCGTGCCGGTATTAAATACTGGAAGGTGACAAACGTTCTTGGTGAGTTCTCTACTCAGTTCTCTGGCGTAGGAGGTGCTTCTAAGGCCGGTTCTATGACTTGTGAATTTACGCTTGGTGGACACCGTGGTGTTGAAGGTGAAACGACTATGTATGCCGGTATTAAGTCTTTGGCTTATGCGGACGAACGTACACAGAATTTCATCGACAAAGCTTACCAGAAAGTTCGTCAGCTTTCTGAAATCAGAGGAGGTGATGCAAGTTATGCTATCATCGGTTCTCGTCTTGGTGATGGAAGCATTGATATGCGTACAGCTCGTGTAGCCAATACAGTGTCTTTGTTCTGTTTGGCCGAGTTGGCTAAGATGGAAGCATACGAACTTATGTTCATGCGTGGAGGTAGAGTCAAGGGTCATAATGGTGTTTTGATGAAAAACGAAGGTCTGTATCACCAACTGCGTCGTGGTTTCGTTATTTCCTACGCTCGTCCGGGTGGCATCAAGCGTGAACACTTCCTGGCTGCTGCTGACTATATTTTCCGTGGCCGTAGCGATATGCCGATTGAAAATCGTGTAATGAAATTCAAGGTAGGTGCTATGGCTTACAAGAACATCGTTGAAATCTTCCGTGATGAGTTCTTCTCTCAATTAGGTGCTTTGGCTCCGCTTATGGGTACAGAACGTATCATCAATAACCCGGTAACAGGATCAAACGATGCTCTTGAATTAGGAACTATAAAGATCAAGGGTGTTACTATTCCGGGTATTGGTAAGGTCATTGTAGAACACGAACCTTCTTTGGATTACGTTGATATGGTAGATAGAAGCCAGTTGGTAGACGGCATGACTCCTATCACATCATATTCATGTATTATGGAAGACTTGACCGCTCCTGAATACTCCAATGCATTCGCCGGCATTCCTGCTTCATCTGAAGCTCGTATTGGCAATATCAACAGCAACGTATTCTACGTTAAGCCTGATATCGGTTCTATGTGGTGGGGTTACGAACAAGGTAGATGGTCATCCAGAGTATCGGCTCAAGAAATTGTATCCAGCCATCCTCGTATGTCAGAACAATTCTGGTGCCACTCTGTATCGGCTTGTTGGGTAAAAGATACCAGCCGGTTCGTAATAATTGAATTGTTACCAAGCTCTTTGTAATCATAACTTTTAATATTAACTTGCGGTCGGCTTTAAAACCGGCCGCAAATTTTGTTTTCATAGGATATATAAAAGATGGGAAAAAAGATTTTTGAAGAAAGCCATGAGTCTAAGAAACTGCTGGCTACCGTAGGAGGAATGAAGATATATTCCGACTCTATTTATGTTATAACAGGTAAGATGGATGAAGAAGCTCCTTCCGGATATCAGGAAAGAGGTATTTCAAAGACTCCTTTCCCTGGGAACAAGACAGTGTCTTGTTGTGGATGGGATAAGGATCTTAGGGTGTATGATACCGGTTTCTTCATCAATTCAGCATGTTATAAAGGTTACTCACTTGAAGACAAGAAGAATGAAATGGATATGCGTATTAAGAATATTCGGTATCCGTTTGAAGAAACTGTCAATGAGGACCTGTACCAAAAGAATTTCGATTTCTGGGATTCTTACAGAATTGACTTGTATGATGGTCGTCTATTCTACACTAATGACGTTCGTGATTTATTTGAGCTGTATATAGCTATTTTGTCCAAGTCTCTTACTCCTAAAGAGGAAGACGGTAATCCGATGTATGTCGAATCTTATTATTGTGTAGAAGACAAGACTACGGCCGTAGATATCAGGAAACAACGTCAGATTGACAAGGCCGATATTTTATACGAATTTATGAACAAGCTGAAAGGGTCAGAGGCTGAAAGGAAAAGCATCTACGATCTGCTTTTGTATCTTGACATCATATATAGCGTAGAGCTTGATCAGAGCATGGTTCAATACATATTCACTAATTGGATTGATGCCAAGAATACGAACGTCGACATGTATAAAGAAGCAAGCTCAAGGTTCTTATCTGACGACGAATCTTCTGAGGGAATGCAGGTGATCAAATTCCATCGTATGATCAAGGAATTGATCGAAGGGCTGGCTGTCACCGTCAACACCGACGGACTGTATCTGAATGGCGAGCTCCTGGGCGCCGACGCCATCTCTGCATCTATGGCTCTTGCTTCCAATAAGTCGATGCTAGAAACCAAGTCACGTGTTCTGGAAGCGTATAATGCTTTAAAGAACAAGCATAAAAAAATAGAAGGATCTAAGTCTGATAAGAAGAAAAAGGAAGACGAAAAAGATTTCGATGTTGACCAATACGCTGACAAAAAATAATAATTTATGAGGATTGTTGATTGTTATCTTCGGGCCTTACAGAAGGCTGAAGAAAACATGACCAACGGTGGTATAAAACTCGACAAGGCACGTTTTGTTCAGATTTTTAATGATGAACAAAACCGCCTTGTTCGTTACATCCTTGATAAGAAAAACGAAGAGGATATACGTTATATACAAAAGTTGGTTGTGTACTCAAAAGAACTTGATAAGAAAGAAGATAAAGATAATCCGGAAAGCACTTTGTTTTCATTGCCTTCTGATTTCTTTTCTTTTTCAAACATATCAGGCGTATTTACCGAAGGTGAATGCACGGTTACTGATTTTACCATGTGGGAGGCTAAGAACGAAAACCCGCATGAGCTTCTTGCTGACTTTTTTAACAAACCCGATTTTGATTTTAGGGAAACGTTCTACACCATAGGAGAAGATTCGGTAAGGGTGTATAAGTCTGGTTTTGATGTAGACACCGTTTACCTTACATATTACCGCTATCCGAAGGAAGTTGACATCGAAGGATATATTAAATCTGATGGTTCTAATTCGACTGATATAGATCCTGAATTAGATGATAAATTAATTGGTATTATCCTTAACATGATTGAAAAGCAATTTGCTTTGAATGAAAGCGAATACGGACGTTATCAAATAGATTCAAACAACGTCCAATCTCCTTTATAGCAGAATAAAGGCACATCCTAAATTAAACATTATCAAAAAGCATTAAGAATTAATTAATTCCTAATGCTTTTTGTTGCTTATATGACTATCGCTATTTTTGATACAGATAACAGAATACTAATTTTTAAAATATTATAAGGCTATGGCTATCCATAAACCGTATGACAGACACATTATCTGTCCTCCGCACGCTAAGTTGGCGGACGTAGATTCTTTGTTGCTTCAAGAAGGTCAGATCGCTATCTATGATTTGGATGGTGAGCAGACTAAAGATGGTTTGAAAGCGTTGAAAGATTTGAAAGGTTATCGTAAGGACGAACAGCGTTTCCAGATCAGAATCGGACGTAATGAGATGGTGAACGACCGTGTATCTGATGATAAATCATTCTCTACACCTACGTTTGCTATTGATGAAATTATAGAAGTGTATGCTTCTGCTCCGAAGAGCAAAGAAATTAAAGTAGATGAAGTTATTTTCGGTTATAACAGAATTGACGACAGTACAGCTATTACAGCAAGAAAAGGCGATCGTATCCCTATCCATATTAAGCTGACAGGACGTTTGTTTGAGCTTCGTGGTTATCCGATGGGTGAGGTAAATATCGATGATTACATCATTTTCGAAAACTGTCCGGGTCGTGAGGATATGTGCTCAGAATGTGATCCTTGCGAAGATGTTGATATTTTGGCTGCTATCTTGAAAACAATCGAACGTATCAAGAATCAGCCGATTGCAGGCGGTGGAAAGGTAGGTGATTTTGTAGAAATCCATCCTATCCATTCTTGTGATGAGTTGAAAAAAGCTCCGGTGGAAACCGACATGAATTTCTATTGTATGGAAATGTGTGATACCGGCGACGCTTATGCCTTGGCTCAGCTTAAGGCTGCTTATCCTGGTTTGGATATTAAGAGGGTAGGACGTCATCTTTCTACATCTAAATATCAGGTGATGAAAGAAGGTGGTAAGCCTTCTGATTATACTCAAAAACTGTCTTCTATCATGAAAGGATGCGAAGAGTGCCCTGATGGATATACTAAGGTAGACGGAGGTTTGATTTATGCCGTAACGTTAGAGGATGATGGGGTTGATCAGTCTACTGTAGTAGAAAGCATTAAGAATGCCGTTAGTAGCACTGCCGAGAAAACAGCAGCCCAAGATGGCGGCGTAGGTATGTACACTGTGGCCGTAAGCAAGAAACTGACGAAGGCTGATATCGATGCATTTGTAGAAACTAATCCGACTGCCACAGTAACGTTCGTTGCTAAAACAGCAGATATGTGTAGCAATCCTACTGTTACTACCGTTAGCTGGGAAGCATGTGGTTCTTGTAAGATTTCGAAAGAAGCTTATGAAATCACGTTGCCGGATGATGAATGTGGTAACAGTGCTAAAGAAGAATTGCAGGCAGCATTCCCGTATCTGACAATCGAAGATTACGGTACACCTGGTGGATGTCAACACAAATTCAAAACAACGGTCGTTACTAACATGGTTTGCGACGAATGCGATAAAATTTTCAAAGACTTCTTCGTATCGAAAGCTCCCGAATCTTATCGTGGACGTAACTGGAAACGTTTGGGTGCCGTAGCAGGAGATCAGTCCATTATCGCCGATCCGCTTCCTAAGAACTGCAAATGCGGTATCTTGTTCCGTGGTATTGACTACATGATTTCTCCGTCTGACTGTTTGATTGACCGTCTGACATTCCAAGAAGGATCTGTTCGTATTGCTGTAAATGGCGGTTATCCGGATGAACAGCGCGAAGCTATAAGCACGTACTTCAACCCGATCCATACCGAATACAAACAGCACTGGGCTCCGCGTACTCACCTTGGCGCTGAATTGCTGGATAAGGAACGCGAACAACGTATGTTCTTCGACTTTCGTAAGACTCACCAAGAACTTATGGAACGGATGTTTACCAATGAAGAAACCCGCTTAGATCTGTTGGCTCCGTATGCTGATTATTCAGTAACGTTGAAGCCGGCACGTTACTCTAACGGCTTCGGTAGGGTAATTGATGATCATATTACAGTACACTTCCATGTACCGTATGGCGCTCACGAAGGTATTCAAGACCTTATGGACTTGTTAGCTGCTTCGGCAAATATCAAGCCCTGCAAGATTTGATTTTCCTTTTTTTCTATATATCCCAAGGGGGAGGAGGCTGGTCCTCCACCCCCTTTTTTGTAATAAAACAATTTGAAATAAGTTAGTTTCATATGAACGGCGTGGATTCTTTAGTCGGTGCCTTAGGTAGGGGCATTGACAAAATAACCAACATAGTTGGAAAATGGGGTTCCTCCCAACCGGTAGATGACAGCAAATCCGGTATAAAAATAGGGGACAAAATCTACCAAGTGGTTGTGTCCTTAAATGGCTGTTATTGGTATCTTGACGAAGAAGGTAAGAAGCATCCTGTTTCTGGTATTCCGGCCACAACCGAATGGGAGTGGATTAACATAGCTGAGAAAGTTATCAAAGATTTCAAAACCTGTTACCGTACACCTGGTGGAAAGGTTGAAGTATGGAGTTGGTATCTTCTTAACGATCAGATGGATGTTCTTAAAGAAACCCATAGAATTACCGACAGTACTGACATGGATAATCCGGTAGGTAAGGTTCTTGCTAAAATACCGGACGAGTGGGTTATGATCGACTGTGATCTTCCTGATATGACAGAACGCGACATTACGTTCGTCAACAGATGTTATAAAACTCCGGATGGTAAGGTTGAAATAGAAGGATTAGAAGCCATAGATGATAAGATAAATATCAGGGAATCTATTTATACCGTTATTCAATCGACGGACGATAATTTCCCCGCCGGCCATGTTTTCAGGCTAATTCCGGAAAATTGGGTTAGAATGGTTTGTGACTTTCCTGACATGACAGAGCGAGACGTAACTTACGTTCTTGAATGTTACACTACTAAAAAAGGAAAAGTGCAAGTAGAAGGTTTGGTAGCCATAGATAACATCCTTGGAGCCAGGGAAGAGGTTTATACCGTTCTTCAGTCAACCGATCCTGATATTAAGGTAGGAACCGTGCTGGATTCCATTCCCGAAGATTGGGTGAGGATGGTCTGTGATTTTCCTGACATGACGGACCGGGAAATTGTTGAAGTAGACGAATGTTATAAGACTGATGGTGGTAAGGTCAATATAAAAGGTTATCAATCTATTGATGCCGTTCTTGGTGTAAGGGAACAGTATTATTATATTGTTAAGACAACGGATGCCGCCTATCCTCAGTGGACGAGAATAGATAAGATACCTAACGAATGGACGAAAACCGAATGCGACTTCCCTGATCTTACAGAAAGACATATTATGTCCGTAGATGAATGTTATACTACTCCTGGTGGTAAAATACATCTTGGTGGATACAGGTCGGTAGATAGCATAATAGGTGTCCGGGACGAGTATCTTATTGTCTTAGAAACGACCGACCCTGATATACAAAGAGGCGCCACATTCAGCAAAATACAAGAAGGATGGCAGCGTATTGTTTGTGATTTCCCTGATGCTACTACATCCGATACAGAAATAGTAGAAAACTGTTATAAGACGGAAAAGGGTAAGGTTCAGATCCGAACATACATAACAATGGACGGATACGGAAATACGAGGGAATTAAGACATATGGTTCTTAAAACAACCGACCCTGATTACAATATCGGATCCAATATCGATCAGATACCGGTAGGGTGGTTAAGTATTGAGTGTGATTTTGCGTCTGCTACACAGCGCCATATAAGACAGGTCAAAAACTGCTACGTTTCTGATGCAGGGAGCATTTACGTTGAGGGAGAAATCGTTTACGATAATGACCTTGACGTGGACAAGATGGCGCTGATGGTCATGGAAAGCACTGACCCAGCGATAGCCGTAGGGACGGAGCTGGCTGCCATTCCCTCTGGCTACGTGAGAACAGTTTGTAGATGTAATTGTTGCAACCACTAAATCTTATTGTCATGAGCTGTAACGAATATTTTTTAGTAACACTGGAGTCTAAATCGACTCCAGTTCGTCATAAATACACGAATTTAACAGACGAATGGTATGGTCCTGATGGTGTTAAGTACGAAGATCCTGATACGATAGCCAAAATCGAAGAACAAGCTACAGATAAGAATCGTATAGGGGATAACACTTTATATCAGAAACTTATTGAAATACATTCTCAAGGAGAGTCAATAAAATCGGACATCGGAGATATAGGTTTGGTATTGGATTACATAAACGGGGAGGAAGTGTGATGGGAACCATATCAGATAAGTTAATGAGGATTATAAATACCAAAGAGGATATAAGGCAAGCCCTTATATCCAAAGGGTATGATGTACCTACTTCCATACCTTTTAAAGAGTATGCTAAAATGATATCGGACTTACCATGTAGAGTGGATTCTTTTCCTGATATAGAAGGAATTGTAGCTCGTTATTCAGCATTAGGTCTTACTAATGAACAGATGGCTGCCAATCCTGTATGGGTTGATAAAACGGGTAACGGACACGATATACAGTTGAAAAACTTCTCTTGGAAGGGAATGTCCGGGGTAGGTGGGTATGGCGATGAAAATTACCAAACATTCTACAAATTCACATTAGATGATTATGTCTTTATAGCTACCCCACCTGGTGTTAAGCACATGAATTTTACGTTTAGGGTAACGGGGTTACAGCCTGGAAATAAATTAACATTAGCTTTTTTTGGAACAACGAATACTGTCTACGGTACATGGAACAAAGATGGCATATATACTGTTGATGCTGATATTGTTGAGGCAGGGAAACCAACATACTTTTATAACGGATATGGCGCAACCAGAGGAGAGTTTACGATTGAAATTCTTCCTCTCTACCCAGGTGCACTCGTCTTTGACGGAGTAGACGATTACGGTACCCGTGATAACTTCCCTATTCTGACTAAGGAAAAGGGATATACGGTTGTAGCGTTGAGACAGTGGTTATCTTTTCAAGATATTGGATATCCTACTTTAGTAGTTAATTCAACCGATAGGTTGGTTGCTTTTAGTTTTGAAGATTTTAGAAGCAAAACTAAATCAACATGGAATTGGGGAAGAAGTGTTGGGCTTTCAGATTATAAAATACCTTTACTTTATACCTACCAAACATCTACTTCATATAATAGTAAAACTATTTATGCTGGTGCTACAGAAGAAGGAAGTAACATATTACAAGTGTGTCGTTCTGGATTTTATTGTGCAAATGCTGCCATTTGGGAAATAGTTATTCTCGACCACGATGCCACCGAAGAAGAGCTAACCAAGATCAAAGACTACTTCGTTAAAACCTATCCCTGGCTCTTCCCCGACCAAGCATGGACTGTCACCGGCAAGACCAACGAGGACGAAGATCGTGCTACTATTGCCAACATTACGGGCAATGGTAATGATCTTGTACTGTCTAATTTTGGGTTTGCAGAAGGGAGCGGGTATGGATTGTATGCATATAACTTCAACTCATTTAATCTTAGAGATAATGTAGTTAAGCCAACAGATGTAAAAAAAGATTCGTTTAGAATAATCGGAACCGGAAACAGCAGCAATCTTTTGATTTTAACAAACGAATCTGATTCTGCTAACTGGAAGATACGTATCACAGGTATGAAAGAAGGGGATAGCTGTATAGTTGGAAATGCAAATAAAAGTGGTGATTATATTAAAATAATCAAGGATGGTATATATACTTTCCAAAAACAGTATGCTGCAACTTCGATAAATGGTATATGGTATAATTCTTCACAAGAAGTAGATGTTTTAGTTGAACAAATCCCCGAATACGAAGGATACCTCATTACTGATGGGGTGGATGATAAAGTTCAGAGCTCTAGTTTTACAATGAACGAAGATTGGACGATTGTTGGAGATTGGGAATTGTTATCAAATGTTCAGATCAATTGTGGCATTGTAAAAGCTCAAAATGTTTATCTGTATAACACTGCTAATGGATTGCTTATATCTATTAATAATCCACGTAGTTTACAAAGTTTTGGAACTAAATCATTGCATGCTATTTGCTCAGATGGTAGATTATATGATCGAAATTGGGTTGAGTATGAATATACCGTAGATCAAAATTTTGAGATCGTTGAATCAAGTTTGAATATAGGATTTAACTTAAATAATTATACCCAAATAGCTTTTAAGAACTTAGGCATCTACAACAATCAGATCCTCTCCAAAGACGATTGTATCAAAGCATATAACTATTTACAAACCCTAAAATCAAAGTAATATGAAATTCATTATCATACCAAAAGAAGTATATGATTCCGTATCTGAAGAAAAGAGACGTGAATTAGGAATAGGAAGCCCAAGAGCGAGTGTAGATGGTTCTAAAGTTATTTTGCACATAGAACATTATGACCATCTATTCAAGTCTTTAGATATGCAGGCTGATGACGAACCTCAATACCCGTATCCGGTATATGACAGCTCTTCTTCTGAGTTTGAATCTATTCTTTCATCTAAAGAATGGGTGTCCGATGTTAATAACGAGCATCTTTGATCTTGTTATGGTTGGGACAATTGCTATATTTGTAAAAAGTTGAATAATTAAAGCGTGTGGTAGCGTTATCTACCATATAATCATCATGTTTCAGATAATAATCGGATGCGTTTTGGCTAATATCCTTACGATAGCAATCATCGGTTTATCCCTGTATTTAGTGTATCGTAAAAACGAAGACCGTTTAAAGGCTTTGGATTCTAAGATTGATCAGAAGGTTGAGGACGTAAAAAACAAGGTTGGCGCGGTGATGGATATCGTAGACCAGATCAAGAAATTGTTGGACAAAATCAATAAAAAATAAAAAATGGCAGAAGTAGGTTATAACAGTAAATTCGAAGGTCAGGAGGTTGATTCCAGACTTGAGAATGTGGTGCAGGCCGCTCCTGGGACGGGCTCAGAGTCGGGCAAAGGAGGCCTTATCCCGGCTCCCCCTGCCGGAAGTCAAGACGGTAGCAAGACTCTTCTTAGTAATATGACATGGGGAGATCATGTAACAAAACAGTACATAGATGATGCTGTTTCGGCGGCAGGGTGGAAGAAGCAAATTGTTAGCAAACTTCCTACTGTTGAAGAAGCGAAGGATAATGTCATGTATCTTGTAAAAGACGATGTGGCATCTACAGAAACTAAAAACGTGTATAACGAATATATTTTGGTTACTGAAGACGGTGGAACTAAGGTACTTGAATCTCTTGGTATGGTAAGTACAGGAGTAGATTCTGGCTATCTTGATTTATCCATATTTTCTGGTAATTCCGGATCTCTTGATGAAAATTCGTTTGCAAAAGTTTTGGATGCATACAATAACAATATCACATTAGGTAAGTTAGATGGTGATTATTATTATTTGAATTATTTTTTAGAAGGTAATGATTTTGAAAATAATTTTAAATTAAAAATAGTATTTGCCTCATTTGCTAATACCGACTCAGCGGTAGGCGCATCTGAATATGATATAGAAATTCAGGTGGGGACTTTTGTTGTTATTCAAGATAAGACATATGAGGCTATGAACAATCTGGTTACGTTGTCTAATACGATATTGTCTTATTTGAATTTTATGGCTAGGCCCCCTAGGGTTGTTACAACATTGGCAAATTTACCAAAAGGTGCTCATAATATCATAGCCAACGTCGCTTCTGCTACGAATCTGTCTATGACCGTATCTTCTGAGTATATTGGGAGGGAGTGGCAGGTGCGGGTTAACAACACCACCGGCACGGACATCACACAGCCGCTTCCTACCTCTGGACGGTACCAGAGTATGTCAGGCGATAGCGTAGTGATACCTAAAAATAGTTTTATAGAATTAAGTATCTGGTATATCAATGATAAGTTGGTTATTAGAGTAGGTGAACAAGCTTAACAGAAAGGATAGAGTATGCTTTATGTAAATAAAAACGTAAAAGGTTTTTACTGGGGGGAATACGAATTAGACTCTTCTTCTTACGAAGTAGGGTATTCTTACCAAGATTTCTTAGATGGTAAATGGGTTTTCCTTGATTCTGGTCAAGAAAAATTCCATCAAGACAATCCTGATGCGAGTGTGAAAGAAGTTATTGCCATGCAGCTTGACCCTGAGCCTCCTGGACCAACTGAAGAGGAGTTGGTCCAGAAGGCTAAGGATAAGAAAGTTTCTGAGGCCAGGGAATATGCTTATTCTGATGCTGTCCGTTCTTATAGTCTGGATGGTAAACAGATATGGTATAACAGTAGCATGAGGCAGAAGGTTAAAAACGATATTGATGCAGCAAAAGGAAGCGGGATATATACCGTATCCGTAGCAGATTCAGAATACGAGCTTGATATTGCTAATACGGCAATGAATGAAATGCATGTATATGAATCTGAGTGCAACGATCGTACTGCTGCTATAGAAAAGGAAATAGCTTCTAAAACCGATAGGAGCGAAGTTGAGTCTATGAAAGTAGATGAAGGTTATCCTGAGAAGTTGGTAAGGACAAAGGATCAGATCATAGAAAAAAATAAGATCCTTGAAGCCAATGATCCGGAGAAGGCTATAGCTATGTACATGATGGCGATAATCAACACGCCGGCTATGTTGGAAAACATCGACCAGAATCTTGCTCTTAAGATAAAGGGATTGTACCCTATCTGGGATAAGGATGGAGTTTACGGCGACAAAGGTCTTCCTATGGGTACGGCTGTTGTAAAAGGGCAACGTTTCCGTAGCAAGAACAAACCTTCGGATTTGGATTGGACCCTGTTTGAAGTAAGGCAAAATCATAATCTCCAAGCCGACTGGGTTCCTGGTCAGGGAGGTGGAACCGAAAGTTTGTATATGGTTGTTCAGGAAAAACATTCAGGTACGATAGACGATCCTATTCCTTGGGTATATAATTCTATTTTAGAGAATGGAAAGTATTACATTGACAAAGAAATTAAGTATCTTTGCATAAGAGATTCAGGCATCCCTTTGGCTTACGAGAATCTTGCTGATCTTGTATCAGCCGGATATGTAAGGGTTGTTTAGGTCGTGATTTGTTGTTAATGTTATGGATAACCCCTGTATATTTATTTATGCAGGGGTTTTTCTTTAATCCAATACCTACTTATTTTCATATTCGGTAAGGTTCTGATTATCTTTGTGAAAAAGGTTAAGTTATGGAAAGAAAAGATATTATAAAAGAATTGAGTCAGTATTTTAGTATTGTTGAATTAGTTGGTCCTAAAGAGTACGATAGAGACAAAGATCTTTGCTGGAGGTATTTAAGGACTGAATTGCTTCACACGATACTGGTTTTAAGGAAAGACATCTTAAAAACTCCGATGACGGTTAATACCTGGAAGTCGGGTGGAAGGTTTGATGAGCGTGGGTTTAGGAACAATATCTCGGATATAGTAAAATCTAAAACCGTATCAGGGTCGTTGTATATCAGTCCTCATATGCTTGGAGCAGCTATCGATTTCGATGCCAAGGGTATGACGGCAGAAGAGACAAGGAATAAAATAATTCAGTCGCAGGATTTACTTCCTTGTCCCATTAGATTAGAATCAGGTACCAATTGGGTCCATATTGACGTATATGACTCTCTTGGAAGTAGCAAGAAAGTAACTATGTTCTAATATGGCTTATCGTTTTGTAGGAAGGATGAATTTAGAAAGTTTCTGGGCTTTTCTCATTTCCGGATTATCAGCGTTGTGGATGAATTTCCAGGAGATTCACCACCTTATATATTCTATATTGTTTATATTAGCTATAAATCTTTTGTTAGCTACTATAAAAAGTATCAAACACTGCTATATCCGAAGAAAGAGAAAGAGGCCTTTTAAGATATTGACATGCATAAGCGAAATGGGAGTTTTGAAAATCCTTCTTGAGTTCGCGGCCTGCTCTTTCGGGTTGTTTACCATATCCGGAATGGATCTTATTATGTCTATGGGAGGACATAAATCTCCAGAGTTTATAGATATGCTTCTTCAGTGGATTACGATATTCGCCTTAATATTATACGGTGGGATGGCATTCAAGCGCCTCAGTGACCTTGCACCTGATTTAATGATAGTAAAAGGCGTTAAGTATTTCTTTAGCAAAGTAAGTTGGTGGCAAAAAGTTCCATTCGGAGAAGAGCTTAAAGAAGGTATTAACAACGGTGATATACAAGAGCTTTTAGACGAAGATAAGGAGGGTAAAAGATGTGTTTGCAAAAAATGAGAGCCGGGCGTGTGTTAGGAGTTCTTCTACTGTGTTTTATATCTTTCTTATTTGGTAAAACATGCAAGAAGAAAGAAATAATACACGATATAGAAATAGATACGGTAATAGATACCATTATCCAACCTATTCCTGTTCCTCAGTATATAGTTGACGTAGGGGAGGTAGAAATACCTTTCCCTATGGATGCTATAGTTAAAAAAGATACGATAAAAGACACTGTTTATATCAATATACCAATACAGAGAAAAACATACAACACAGATGATTATCGGGCTGTTATAAGCGGATACAGACCTAATTTAGATACGATGATCATCTACCATAAAAAAGAAATAATATACGAAAAGAGCCGGCGATGGGGCATAGGACTGACGGCAGGGTATGGAGTTGGGCGCGAGGGCTTCTCCCCCTACTTAGGCGCTGGAATCTATTATCGGATATGGTGACAATCACCTCACCTTTTATTTAATGTCCAATAGTTTAAACTTTTATCACCTCATTTACTTATCTTTGTAGAAAAAGATAAGGTATGAACTATATCGATATTTTACCACAGATAAGAAATAACATTTTCTATGTCAGGATAGTAATGACCGACTACGATGTAGAAAATCAGATGGTTATTAGAATAGTAGCCAGAAGAAATGACGGCCTGTACAAGACGGAAGTAGTGCAGTATCCAAATGAAGGAACTGATTACAACGGAGAAATCATAGTTCCTATGTTTGGTATGGCTAAGTCGTTGGTAGCCCAAATAGTAGGAGTCAAGATAAATGGTACTGAGGTACGTGTTAATAGTACTGAAGTAGAGGGAGCTGATATAACAGCCAGATACGATGATTCCCTTACCAGAATGGGATGGGAGGAGAGTATGAATAACATCCATCTTGATTTTGAGGTTATAAGCACAAACAATCCTAAAACGCTTCGCATAGCTGATCAGTCTGAATGGGGGATATTGGCAGACAGGCCGGCTATTATAGAGATCGTACCACCTGAAGATGAGAATAAGTATGTTTATTATCTTGGTAAGAATCAGTTGAATGTATTCAATAGTAAGACCCTTGGCATAAATCCAGGTCGCGGAAATGATTTTGAAAACCTAAAAGATGGTATATACGATATTACCATAAAAGGCAGTCCTTCCTCTTATTCATTTAACAGAAAGTATTTAAAAACGGATCTGATCCGTCTTAACATAGATAAAGTATGGGCCAGGTCAACTGTGTTATGTGATCATGAGGATGATGACATTATTAATAAAATAAAAGAAATAGAATTTTTGCTGGCTGCGGCTGAAGCTAATATGAGATTAGGGAATTTTGAAAACGTAAAACAATTATACGAAAAAGCATCTAAATTGATTTACGTTCTCAATAATTGCGAAAATTGTGGTTGTAAAATATAATCAATTAAATATCAATAAGTTATGGGATGCGGATGTGGAAGAAGCAACATTGCTTCTGTTAATAAAAGTCGGGCTATAAAGCCTCAGTCGAATACGACACCTAAAGCTGATTCTAATGCGGCTTGTATTCAGAAATACGATGAACTTGCTGTATTGGACAAGAAAATCATAGACCTTCATCGCAAGTTCAGGTTTGTAGGAGGTGTAAGTAAAAGGTATGCTGATATTCAAAAGCTGGTAAGAGGGTGGATCGTTAATTTGAAGAACGAGTGCCCGGATCCGGATGATCTTGCTACTTATTCTGAATATATAAATAAAGAATACGCCAGGTATTTTACCTCGAAATGATATGGCAGCTACCGGAAGTACACAGCAAATCCTTTTCCCTTCATCTTACTTATGTGAGTGTGCTGATCGTTTTATAGCATGTAAGGCTGATCAGTATCTACAATATCATAAGTATAAGGTAGGTATCAAGCCTGATATGGATACGGTTCTTAAAATAGATCGTATGAGAAGAATCGTATGTGAAGGGGAATGTGGGCTGTGTCCGGACGAGATTCAGAAATTTAAAGAAGAACTTAATAAGATCTTGTCATGAAAAAAATGTATTACAACAAAGAATACAGAAAAGTTTTCAAGAAATCGGACTGTCCGGAAGATCTTGGTTCTGAAGAAACTTTCATCGTTCATGAAGCTGAATTTTGTTCGGATATAAGCCAAGATGATGCAGATAGGAAAGCGGAAGAGTTTGCGGAGAAAGAAGGTCCGTTGTATGCTAATAAAGTAGGTGGCTGTTGCGAGGTATATTATAACACAAGACAGGAAGGGGATTTCTTTAAAAATGATTGTCCTGATGGTCAAAAACAAGAACGACCTACACATCATGTGATAGAGGCCGGGCGTGTATGGTCTAAGTTCAGTACCGAAATAGCCAACTACGAAGCTGCGAAGATTCTTGAGCAAGAAGGGCAGGCTGCCGCTAACGAATCTGGAGTATGTAAAACCGTTTATTACAACGAAGATCAACATGGTTGGTTTAGTAAACGTTGTAAGGAAGGATGGAAGGCTCCTGAGAAATACAGGAGGATATACGCCGGTACCGTAACGTCTTTCATTAGTGTTGATGATGCCAATGAAAAGGCTAAGAAGATACTGGAAGAAGAGGGCATGAAATGGGTTAATGAAAATACCAAATGCGAGCCCGTTGTTGATGAATGTCAATTTGATTTTTGAAAATGAGCAACGTAAAATTTAATCCGACAGAAGGTGAGAATGATAAACTGGTGTCGGTGTTTTCTGAAATAAATGAAGGTCTTGATACGACTTTGAATTACACTATTTCCGATGAGGGGAATAAGGTTAAGAAGAGCATCGTCGTTAATCAAGTTGGTAAAAGGGAAAAGTTTTTATCGAAGAAAGGGGAGGGATCTGAACCTTTTGTTTTGTCTGATGGTAATACTTTCAACGTCCTTGAAGAAGGTGCTTCAGGATCGGCATCCGCTTGGGCTGAGGACCAGCTTCCTCCAGAAGCCACGGAATCAGTTGGCGACAAAAGCCTTCTCCCTCCTTGGGATTTTTACCTTATAGACATGACTCAAAATACCGGAGACAAAGTGCGTCCGGTTGGAAAGCTTCGTAAGAACAATCTCCTTAGATTTGAAAATGGAGATTTTGCTCCTACGGTAGGCATAACCGAGGAAATGAGAGCCGAATGTGATGTGGAGTTGTATTTGGATAGCGGTCATAAAAATAAGTATTGTAATGCTGGAGCATTTGACGCTAAGGCTTTTTACGAAGAGTATGGTATTGGTCAAAAACTTTATAATGTATCAGGATCAGAGGTAAGGATTTTAAGACCTTGGGAGACTACTTCAAAGAATTATAGCATATTCTTAGGATGTAGCAAGAGTCTGTATGTAGTTGATAAGGTAGTTGGCAAAAGCGGGAAAATATGGTCTGGTGTGTACGACGCAGACACGGTTCCTATGCTGGACGGACTTGACCTGCGCCAGACGTGCCCTGTGCTGCCGCCCACGGCCTTATCTCCTGGACCGGTATGTACAGTAGACTCCAAGGCAAGATCTTTCTTTTTCTTGTATGAGGGAGAAACAAATTGTAAATCTGGATCCGGAGCTGGTGACGCATGTACAATGTTCTTAAATGGAAGAACTTATCCGAGATGCAATGATGTAAATCAAATCAATATAGCTAAGTATTCAAGGGCTAATAACGTAGATCCAGAATCTTCTTATCCTTTTTCAGAAGGTGGATTTTTGACTTTGAATGCGTATATCATATACCTTGAAATGCTGTACGGTACTAAATACTTAGTTAATCCAGACACTTTCGGTTCCGGAATATCAAGTAATAACGGAATAGGTAATGATGTCAATTATCGCAAATACGGAGGAGTGAAATACCGTAAAAAGGGAGAAGAGTCGTGGCTGTATGGAGCATGGGCTACAGATGCTTCTATTATCCATTATGAACCTACTAAAAAAACTTATTTTTCTAATCTCATAAATTCAGAGTATCCTAAAGAACAGTGCATGGAAAGTCAGATGGCTGCTTCTTTTGCATTTGAGACAGGAGTAGAGGAAGGATTAGAGTTTGATTTTTATGGAGGAAAATATTGGTATAAGAGCGTTCAGGGAACCAAAAGTATGGCTGAAGGTCATATGAATGTTATTGTGTTTAAGGAAATGACTGGTACCATATCAGCCTTAGACGAAAATGACGAACCAGCAGAATTTGATTTGGAAGTTATTTTAAGGATGTCTTTATTCGATGGTATGAATTTGTCTGGAGACATCTTTAGATATTGTGGAGGGGGATACGAACAGGTAGGAACTTGTTTAAATGATCCTAATGTCACTCGAATAGGTAATACTATTGATATTTATATAGAGCCAGATCAAAAGAAATGGACATATGAGAAAAGGTCTACTATAAATAATGGTGAGGTTTTTAATTTTGAATCTAAATATAAAAAGATAGCAACTACCCAAAATTTAGGAGATAGTTATACTTTACACCGTATCCCTTATGCCGGATGGAAGGATAAAAAAGGGGGAAGTATCGGAACAGGAGAATGTTTTTATACATATGACAATTGCTACTGGGCTTCAGCTATCGGCATAAAGTCCAGAGTGGTTGCTCGTTTCGGCGGTTATGCGTACAATGGCTTTTGCTCGCCTCGTCATCTGCATGCGCATTACGCCGTTTCTGGTTCGTATCGCACCTATTGCGGCCTTGCCCAACTGTTGTTAGACGTCGGTCAACCGCAGGTTTGATGGGCATTTCATTTCAAAAGGTGAACCTACTTATGGTAAAGATGCTATTCTCCCTATTACCGATGTAGAGATAGAAAACAGATGCGGATACGTTTTTAAAGGCAGCACTAACCGCTTGGAATACATTGATTGACTTCTTATTGTGATGGTGTGAATGAAAATTGTTATCTTGCACCAAAAAAAAGAAAGTCATGAACTCATGTAACACTTGTAAAGATGACAGACCTGATATTCTGAGATCTAATATTTGTATCGGGTCTGATCCATGTAATGACTGTACGGACAATTGCGAGATTCTTCCAAAAGAATGCGATTGCCCGTATGGTCATTTAAGCGATCATTGCATTCATTATACAGGATGCAAGACATTCATATCCAAATTAACTCCAGGTATGCCTTATAATGAGGTTATGCATAATATAGAACTGGTTTTTGAAAACATAGATAAGTTTTTGGATAGGATGGTAGAAGAGAATACGCTTTTAAAACAAAGGGTTGAACAACTTGAAAAACAGTTACAAAATGGAAAAGAGTGCACAAATTGGTGAGGGCTTAAGTGGCAAACACGTATATGTTCCACATGTGGACGAAACGCCGGTGCCATGCCCGGACGGATACACCTGCACGAACTGCGTGTACTGCGCGGACGGCATCAACGCTGGCTACTTCAGTCTGGCTCAGAAATCTGATCTTACGGCTTTAATCAATGCAATGATATGCCGTATGGAATATCAGGATAGGGAAATAGAATTTTTAAAACAAAAAATAAATATTTTGAGTAACAATGGCAATAACAGGTAACGGTTGTTTTGGCAGTCATGGTGGGTGCGAACGCCCGCATCATTGCAATATTCCTTCTTCTAACATATTCTATGATGGAGAAACTATAGAAGAAGCTGGTTTGTATCATGGTATGCCTTTAGACGGAGCTTTAGCTAATTTAGCTAAATACGTTTCAAGGGCTATTAACGTAAGTGGATCTGTCAATACAGAAGTATTTGACGGCACTTCTCATGTGGTTCTAAAGAAAGATCCGGCAGAGATTTTGCTTGTGTCTTATTGCGGAGGTGTTGTACCTTCTGATATGTATAAAGTCCAGGGTCGTACTGTTAAGTTCTGCCGGGATATGTGTCAACAAGACGAATTTGCTGAAGTGAGGGTCGTGTACCGAGAAGAGGCAAATAGTTCTTATGGGTTCCATTGTTAATTTAGGAGGATAAGAAATGGCAGAAAAATGCAAAGGATTTATATGCGGGGGTAATCTCGTTGATGGCTCTGTGCCTTCTGATAAGTTAGATAAAGAAACTATTATCGAGCTTATTAAAGAGATTCTAAAAGAGGAAATGCACGAATCTTGGCTTAAGGAGATAATAGAAACCATACTTAAGGAATCTATTGATTCAGATTGGCTTCGTGAGTTCTTTAAAGAGGTTCTTAAAAAATATGCTAAAGAGGAATGGTTTAAGGACATTATCTGTGGCTTAGGATGTGTAGGTGTACAAGAGATATTCGACGTTATTCCTACTGACATAACATTTGAAGCTACAGGAGGTACGGCTACGGTACAGGTTGTGGTAGATGATGGCGTTGAATGGGAACTGACACTTTAATAAAGGAGGGTTATTATGAGCAAAGAAAGAATATATAAGATGGATGATGGTTCTTGGCTTACCTCGGACAAGAAGGAAGGTGTCGGTCGTGATAAAATGAATTTCGATGCTCCATCTTGGAAAGGAAGGGAAGATAGGATCACTATCCGAATTGTGAAGAAATCCGATACTGAAAGTATGAAAGCTATTACTTTCAGGCAAAAAGGCATTAAGATCACAGAAGTCTCGGTTAGCAGGCTGGAGTTCCCTATATCTGGTGGAGACAAGCAGATCCTTATTACTACCAACGCCGCTTCTATCAATGCCCTTATTACAGGTGAGAAAGATATAAAGGGTATTATAAAAGCATTTACTACCGCTTCCGATCTAAATATTGACGTCAATGATATTAGGCTTGATTATGGTTTCCCTGGTGATCCGGGTCTTGAAGACACGTTCCAGGTTTCGATGATTGTTTCCATGCCTGATAATGAGGATGGGAATGAAGTTAATGAGAACATAACTATAAATGGTGTACTGATTCCTATCTATCAGCCCGGAAAGGTCGTTCCTTACATTAAATTGGATAAGGAATTTGAACAGGTTGAGGGTGATGAAACAAGCACGCAGTTAAGTATAGAAAGCAATATAAAAGATTATGTTATTGAAATAGTTGAATGCGAGTCTGTGGATAAGGAGGAAATTTACCTGGACAAGGATGTTGTTGCTCTTGATACTGATGGGTCTCCTGAGGTAATCAACGTAAATACAACTCCCGAAAATTTAAGATGGAGGGTTAGCGAATGAAAGTAGGTAATTGTTGGGCAGACATAGATAAGAAAGAAGGCGGCCTTAATAGCAAGGTTAATATTTACTTTGATGAAAATGATACTGGTGCCAACAGAAGTGTCAAGATAAGGGTGTCTTCCAGGGACGGTAGCGTATCTGAAGAATATGCGTTAGTTCATAAAAGAAAAGAACAGGTAGTTTATAGAAATAAAAGACAGTCAGCTCTTTTCACAAAAGAAGGATGTAATCCTGAAACAGAGAAAGGGGAAGAGCTTGAGTATGTTGTTGAGGCCGGAAAATACACGTCTATCATATCTCAGTCTGATGCTGATGACAAGGCTATGAAAGACATTGAGCAAAATGGTCAGAACTGGGTTAATGAGCATGGTCGTTGTATAACCATATTGTGGTATAATGTTAAGAAATCAAAGTCGTTTAGAAAGAACGATTGCGATCATGATACTGAAGAAGGAAGTTTGGTTACGATGACTATCGAAGCCGGGCAGTTCTCTTCTACCATAAGCCAGGAAGATGCTGACCGTAAGGCTGAAGCTGAGTTGGATGCCAAGGGTCAAGACTATGCTAATTCTCATGGTACTTGCAATACCATAAAATGGTACAACGACAGGAAATCCAAGATGTTCCAAAAGACAGATTGTGAGGTAACCGAAGTTGGATCTATGGTGGAGTACGTTGTAGAAGCCGGCCGCTTCTCTTCTTCTGTTTCTAAGGAAGATGCTAATCAGAAGGCCTTGGAAGCCTTGGAAGCTGAAGGTCCGGGATATGCTAATGAGCATGGCACCTGTGAAACAAATTTATGGTATAACGTAGAGAAGTCAAAAGTATTTTATAAGAATGACTGCGAAGATGGGTTTATCGGAGCTCCTTACACTTACACAGTAGAAGCCGGTAAATACACATCAGACGTAAGTCAAGAAGATGCTGATAAGAAAGCTCTTGATGATATAGAGAAAAACGGTCAAGAACAAGCCAACCTTAATGGTGAATGCATTGAGGATCCTAATTATTTTATAGGAAAGGCTTCGGCTCGTGTTCAGAAAAATGATTGCGATGCCGAATCTCAGACCGGAAGCTTCGTTGATTTGACTGAAAAGGATCTTGCCGGATACCCAGATGCTTTTGTGTCAAGGGAAAGCCAGGAGGCAGCTAATGCGCTGGCTGAAGCTGCTATGGAAGAACAGAAACAAGATCTTGCAAATAAGAAAGGTACTTGCATAGATAAAAACCAATTTGTTGGTGTATATAGCAAGGTATTCACAAAAGACAATTGTAAAGGAGAAGGCGTAGGCTCTCAGGTAACAGTAGACCAAGACGATGTAACCGGTGGTCCTTTTACTTCATACGAAAGCCAGGAGGCGGCTAACGCGCTCGCTCAGGCTGCTGTCGAGCAACAGGGCCAGGCCATAGCTAACCGGGACGGCCATTGCACGTGGACTGGTAAATACGGTGAGGAATTTACCAAAAATGATTGTACTGAAGGTCAGGTAGGATCTAAGATTACGGTAACCGAACAAGATGTTGTTGGTGCTCCTTTCACATCTACCGTAAGCCAAGATGATGCTAATAACAAGGCCAAGGCTGCTGTCAAAGAGCAAGGTCAGGCTATTGCCAATAATAAAGGGAATTGCGAAGATATGACGGTCTATACCGGTCATTACAGCAAGAGATTCGTTCCCGAATGCGAGGCTTGTCATAAAGGTGTAGAGATGGAGGTTACGGCTGAGATGGTAAATGGAAGCCCTGTTACATCAACAGAAAGTCAAGAGGCGGCAGATACAGAAGCTCGTAGGATCGTAGAAGGAGGCGGTCAGGCTTATGCTAATAAAAACGGTAACTGTACGCCATTAAGCACCGATCCTGTATGGGAAGACGTAGAACCGGAAGAACTTAGATGTAGCGAAGGTAAGTCTCAGAAAAAGCAACGTGACACCAATGAATGTTCTGAAACTCATAATCAGGAACGTTGGGTAGACGGCGGAAATAAGGTTTGTAGCTGGACCGGTCATTATTCAGAAACGTTCCAGAAGAACGACTGTGAGATACCGGATTCAGGAACAGAAGTAGAGGTAAGTGAAGCTGATGTTGAAGGCAATCCTTTTACTTCTTTCGTAAGTCAAGAAGATGCTGATAATAAGGCCAAGGAAGCTGTTAAAGCCCAAGGACAGAATATTGCCAATCAGAAAGGTAAATGTAGGTTCGTAGGCGTATATAGCAAGGAATTTACGAAAGACAATTGCGGATCATGTCAGCATGGCGTTCCGATGAGCGTAACACAAGACATGGTGGGTGGACCGTTCTATTCTAATGAAAGTCAGGAAGAGGCAAATAGATTAGCTCAGGAAGCCGTAGAAGCACAAGGTCAGGCTTACGCTAACAAGAACGGGACATGCGAAATGGACAACACCGATCCTGTATGGGAAGATTCGGAACCACTTGAAACCAAATGCGAAGGTGGTAAATCTTATAAAAAACAGGTTAATACCAACGAATGCTATGGTGGAGAAAATGAACGCTGGGTAGAAGGTGGAGATAAGGTATGTACCTGGACCGGAACATATAGCAAGGAATTTACAAAACAGTGTGCTGACGGCGGTGTCGGATCTAAGGTTACCATAGATCAGGATGATGTAACCGGCGGTCCTTTTACGTCTACCGTAAGTCAGGAAGACGCAAATAGCAAGGCTCAGGCTGCCGTCGAACAGCAGGGACAGGCTCTTGCTGACGCGCAGGGAACTTGTACCTGGACCGGTAAGGCAAGTAAGGTCTTCACCAGAAACAATTGCGGAAGCTGTCAGCACGGTTCGTCTGTTACCGTAACCCAAGATCAAGTAGGTGGTCCATTTACGTCCAATATCAGTCAAGCTGATGCTAATAAGAAGGCTCAAGATGCTGTAAATTCCCAAGGTCAGGCAGTAGCTAACAAAAACGGTGATTGCGTAGCTGATAGCACAACTCCTTCTTGGTCGGATACTGGAAGTACCCGTTGTGACGGTTGTACGTCTCAGAAGCAACAACGTGACACCAATCCATGTTCTTCTTCTTACAACGACACAAGATGGGTTAATGGAGGTGGAAAATCTTGTACAGACTGGTCTTATTACGGAACAGGAGATTGCGTAGGTCATACTCAGTATGATGCTTATCGTGATAGTTGCTCTGGTAGCATAGATCGTCAATATTCTATAAGTTGTAGAGATTGCTGTAATTGCGGATCTTACGGTTCTTGGCAAGAAGCTGGATGTGGATCTGGAGGCAATAGCAATAAGGTAAAATACGTTCGTTACGATGATTGTGGAAATCAAGATGTAAAATACGAGCTTGAAGTTGGAAAATGCGGATATGCTCCATACGAATTTCAGTTCTATGATGGAAGAACGAGCAAGTCGAGGTCTGTAACTGGAGAATCTCAGGATATTAAAGAAGTTATCATAAGTACTAAGAGTAATTCATATATAGGTTTTTCTGTTAAGTCAAAACCTTCTTGGTGTTCTGTTGATTACATAGACCAGACTTCTGAAAGTATGAAGGCTGTGGTGACGTTATCTGCCAATACAACATCTTCTTCCAGATCTGGTGATATTGTTTTTGTTCAAAATGAATCTGGAAAGACTGTTACTCTTAGTATTACACAAGATATTGCGGCGGTTTACGAATTTAGTACCAACCAAAGCACTTGGAATGCCGATGCGAATGGAGGTGCAAATAATTCATATTTATGTATCCAATTAAAGAGTAAGAAGAATGGAAGCAAGATAGGATACACTGTGTCTTCTAAACCGAGTTGGGTTACAGAAGTTACAGAAAAACCATCAGGGGTACCCTGTCCTGTTTTGTCAGGTTATGATTATTCATTTATGATAATCTCGTCTGCAAACAGCTCTTCTTCTCCCAGAAGTGGTACTGTAACATTGAAGCAAAATGAATCTGGGAAGACTGTCAACATAACAGTCAACCAAGAGGGCAAGGCTGAGGTTAAGCCTGTACCGGCACATATTGTATTAAAAAACGGCTCTTGGGCTACATACAGAAGGGGTAATGTTTCTTATAATCCTGGTGCCGGAAAATGTATTGCCGGATTCGAATGGACTGGTGATGAAAATGGAAATATCCGAATATATACTTGTGATATTAAGGTAGTAGATGCTAATTATAGTGAGATATCAGGAGCTACTATAAGTGTTGGAACTACAACCCAGAGAAGACAATCCGGGAGCTCTTGTTCGTATTTCGGAGCTGTAATGGGAGGTATATTAGCAGGGTATGTTCATGCTGGAGATGAGAATGGATATACTACCTGGTATATACGAACTATAAACGTATCCTATGACGGCAAATTGTATAATAGTGCTACTGTTAGACAATTTGAAAAAGATGGTATTTCCAAGAAGGGCGGTTCGTTTAATGTGTATAATGAATCTCCGGCTTCTTATAACTTTATAGTAGATGGAGCTGAGTGTGGAGATGAAAATGGCACTTTAAAATATGCTTATTCTCAAATAAATCTTAATCCAGCATAATCAACAAGGGAGAGGATTTAGTTCTCTCCCTTGAATGTTTTTTTGGGTTATAATATTTTGTTTTAAATATTGTCTATTAGGATAAAAATGATTAATATTGCACATCATTCAATTTTAAATTTTTAGTATCATGGCTTGTAAAAAGAAAGCTCGTCAGGGTGGTGAAGTCGATAAGAAAGACAAACCTAAAATGCGCCAAGGCGGTAGTGTTGGAGGCAAGATGAAAAGAAAGAAGACGAGCACTAAAAAGTGATTGAAAACCAGGGGAAGGTGCTGATCACCTTCCCCATTTTAGTAACATAACAACAACATATTATGAGCAACAATTTTATTAGTAAAGGGCAAAGGAATGTCTGTGTGACGTTTGTGAAGTATTATCCTGTGTTGATGCAGGTTATTATGTTAGCCAGCATTTTTGATGAGTTTTAACCTTTTAGTATCACTAATTGGCTGTATCCGATATTAGGTCATTCTCTATCATGGGACCTATTTCTCTTGGCTTTTTCAAGAATGCTCAGGTTTTGTATATGGCATAGGTTATTGATCTATAGCATGATTTTTAATATCTGTGTAGAATGGGTTACGGTTAATATTGAGATGCCTATTGAACACAATATCGTAGTGTGGTCTGTTATGGCTGTTACTCTTTTGATAATCATTGCCTCTATTGTTTTAAGGTTTAAAACAGGATGTTTTGAAAATGAAAGAAATTCTGACAGAGACGCTGCGTAAAAGCGGTGCGGCGGTATGCGATAAGATAAAGGAGATGTTTTTAAGCGGGGAATGCGATCATCTTACAGCCAACGATCTTGAGACATGGACGCAACTTGCTAATCCGGCTAAGTACTATACCGGAGAAGAGGCTGTTTCTTATCTTAATGTAACTTCTAAAAGATTTTATAAATATCGGAAGGCGAAGTTAGTTCCTGATCCGGTTAAGATAAAGGGATTCCCTAAGCCTTTATATACGAAAGTTATGTTGGATGAGGCTATAAAAACCATATCCGGCATGAGTGAAAGAGATATTTATATGAGGATCTTGAATGCTAAATCAAGAGAATCAAGAGCAAAAGAAAGGAGGGGAGCATGATTACTAATGGTGAATTTGTATCAAGAGTCGTAAACGGTATTCATGCCCTTGACAAAGATTCGCATGTTAGTCGGAGATGGATATTGAATATCGGTAGAACTAAAGCCGAATCTTATACAGCCCAGAGGTGGGATGACGGGACGTTACTTGGAGACCACCGGCTCCTAACTTACGTTACTTGTCTGGAGATGATTGAAGTTGATAAAATAGTTTGCTGCGATGCCGAATTTGCGTTATGTAATACACTTATGCGGTCAAAGCATAAGCTTCCAGGACTTCTTTATTCTGCCCTTAGACCGGCTATTACCAAGGTGACTAACGTAGATAATACCATATTTTTTAAGTTCGCTGAAATAAAGTCGTATCGTAATGAACAAAAAAGACCGTATGCTAAATACGTTAAAGAACGGCGTCCTTTTTATTATGTAGAAAACGACTATATTTATATACCGGATTTCCATATAGAGCTTATTAACGTAGAGTTCTTTACAACAAGAAGAAAGAAGGCGCTGGAGTTAATGGCCTGCGATCCTACACCTAAAGGATGTGAATCTGAATGGGAATACGAATTTATCTGTCCTATCAAGCTAATTGAGTACGTGGTAGCAGAGACGATAAAGGAAGTAGCGTTCAGGCTACAGATTCCTGTCGATGAAAATCCGAATCTTGATTCCAATCAGAAAAGTCAAATTGTTCAATAACAAAATATTATTTATCTTTATTTGGGTCTTAGTTGTGAAACCAAGACCCATTTTTATATAACTTAGTGACATGAAAAGAACATCAATACAATCACCGTATTTTGCAGCCTACTACCATCGTCTTATGAAGAGAAAGAATGGTTTTAAAAAAGGCATGATAAGAGACAGAGGGGAGGTTTTAAGGCTGTTGTCTATTATATGGAAAACCGTATCAGAACATTATGTGGAAGCTGATGCCGGTGTTTACGTAGACAACGTAGGATACTTATGCCATGTACTTATACCGGGGCAGCGCTTTGCCGTCAGGCGGGACCTGGACATCGTGAGCAGGCTCGGCACCAACGGCTACCTCTACAACCACCTGGCTATGGATTTCGCAGACTCCAAAAGATATTACCATTTTGTAATACAAGATAGCTTAAAAAAGAAGTTAAGGGTTAAAATGAATAAAGGACGAAGATACCGATTTATGTACAATGAAATACTTGCCAAAAGAAGGGTGTTTAAAGATTTCCAGATTAAGAGAGTTTTCGAAGATAAAGAATTAGGACATAGAAGGTCGTAGAAAAAAATAGCGATCACCCTTTGTAAATACAGGATAATCGCTACTTTTGCATATCCGTCTACTTTCTCAAGCAGGCGGATACAAAAAAACAATTCCTATTATGGGAACAAAGGTAAACAATTTTCAAAACAATGCGAAGAACAGTAACATTATTTTGACGCAAAAATCCAGCGAAACGGAAACAAACGGGAGCGTAACAATCTTTAAAAATTCAGAATTTGGAGATATTAGAACCATAGTAGATCCAAATGGAGATGTGTGGTTCGTGGCTATAGATGTAGCTCGATCACTTGGCTATGCTACGCCTAAAAATCCAATAAAAAGACATGTTGATGAAGAAGATACCATTCTTTTGCAACTGTCTGATTTTCAGAGGGGCTCGTTTTGGGCTCCCTTGGAAATCAATGAGTTAGACAGCATACGTGTAATCAATGAATCTGGGTTATATTCTCTTGTTTTGTCATCAAAATTAGAATCGGCAAAGAAGTTTAAACGATGGGTAACATCCGAGGTTCTCCCCTCTATAAGAAAAACGGGTTCTTACTCTATAACTCCTAAAGATTATCCATCTGCCTTAAGAGCTTTAGCTGATGAGGTTGAAGCCAAGAACAGAGCCATAGCAGAGAGGGTTCAAGCTGAAGCCGAGAAACAGCAAGCTATAAAGACAATAGAAGAGCAGCGTCCCGATGTGGAGTTTGCGGAGTCGTTCAAGAAAGTTGATCATGAAAACATGTGGTTGATTAGAGATATCGCGAAGAAGCTTGAACAAAATGGTATTATCATCGCCGAGAAGAATCTTCGTTTGTTTCTTGAGGAAGTCAAGTTCATGTTCAGAAATGGGCAGGGTAGATGGGAGCTATACAGTGATATTGTCAAAAATAAGTTTGGTGTTTACAGATCATATTTTGTTGACAAATATTCTGGGGAAAGAGTTAATCAGCAAACCATCTACATGACTGGTGCCGGATATGAAGTCACGCTTAAGGGGATAAAGGAAAAGTGTAGGAGCCTTTTCTTGAAGTACGGCAAGTTTGAAGATCCTAACTTTTGAAAACACAAAATATGGCGTTATACATATTATTTATATCTTTGTGGAGGTCAGGTTCGTTTCCTGTCCTCCATTTTTTTTAAGAGATGACAGTCGAAAATTATATCATAGAGTTAAAATCGTCTTTAAGATCATTTGACAAGCGTGATCTGATAGATGAGGTATCCATCTACAAATGGATAGAAATTGCCCTGAAGAAGTTTGGAGGCGATATTACTATGCGCAAAGAAGCGGTAGTGGATGTCAAGCGAGGGCAGGCCCGTATGCCTGGTGATTACTTTGATCTTATTTTGGCTTTTAAATGCGATTTTAAAGGATATGAGGTGCCGGAAGGTGACAAGGTGATATCAGAACTTCAAAATACAATAGCTTGGAAAGAACGTACCGAAAGAAGTTATAGGTGGTGTTCTTGCGATGAATGTTGTAAAGACGAATGCGAGAAAGTGATAGTTGAAAAATTTTATATCAATGTTCATGATCGCGATCATGAAGTTCGTTGCTATTATGACCGGCCGGTAATGTTAGGTCTTGCTAAGCCTATGCTTCGTGATTCTTGTTTAAGTAAATGCCGGAATAAGGTAATAAAGGATAGTCCGTATGAGATAAATATCGTAAACGGATTCCTGTATGCTAATTTCGATGGTCCTATTTACATGCAGTACCGGTCTCTTCCTTTCGACGGAGAATCTAATATAATTATACCAGACACGCCTCAAGGTCTGGTATTGGATTATGTGGATAATTTTGTAAAGATGAGATTCTTTGAGGAACTGATGTATAATGGAGAGGCACAAGGAGCGGCCGATTTGTTCAAGTTGTATGCACAGCAAGATTTGGTTAAGCTGAAAAATGCTAAGACCGAACTTAAGATGATGGGAATGACATTGAAAGGTATGTATGAACCTCTTAGGCGGCGTCGTGCCGAGTTTGAGATTTATTCTAAGGCATATCCTGTAATTGACAACATGCTTAAATTGGTATGACAGAAGTAGTTTTATTTATATATTTGTCTGGCGTTATCGCATCCATGATTGTTTGGTCAATCAGGCAATTTAAAGGAGAGGCGAGTTCGGTAGAGACAATGTACTGCCCGGTAGTATTTTTGTTGAGCTGGATATACGTATTTGAAATATTTAAAATGAAATAATATGTTAGAGGTTAAAGCAAGCGAAATAGTAACCGCCGACAAAATGAGAGGCATAGGACCGGCAAACATCATCTTCACAGCCGGCCCTAATCCGGTAGCTGAAGATCGTAGAGGCGTAGCTAAGGTAACGGCTGGTGGAGAGAGTAAGAACGTTACAATCACACAACCTGCCGGCGAGCAGGTTGTTGTAATTCCTGAGTTCGATTATCTTGTTCTTAGGTATGGATGGGAATCAGAAGACGGCTCCGATTTTGATACTGCAACCGGTTTCACCAATACAGGCATCTCAGATGTAGATAATAAATACGCTGGATGGAGTAAGCAGTGGGCTACTACCCAACAACAGGTAGGTGATTACCTTGTTTATGGTGGTGATAACATGCAGTCCGGTCTTGAAGGTGCGCTTATTAAGATGAAGACCTTGCTATCAGCGCCTGGAATGGACGAGTCGGAACCTAATATCAATGCTGATATCTATGGTAATTGGTATGGAAATAGAGGGCGAGGAAATGTTGTTGTGTCTTTTACAGCCTACCTTGGAGGAGAGATGGTTAAACAAGGATTTAATTTCATTAATGAAGGAGGTACGGAAGTTTACTCCGACAGCATCACTACTAACGTTTCGGCTCATGGTGAAACCAATTACCAAAATATAAAAGGTTTGTACACTAAGATGGGTACGATGGTTTATAATAAGGAAAAGCGTGATTGTGTTATTGTTATAGGTTAAGGTGATGGAAGGTCTTTGGGATAAATACAATAGGATTAAGGAGGTGTTTTACCGGGATTTTGTTTATGATTCCAGCTACACAGAGCAGGCCTCGTGCATCCCACTGTCGTCGGTGAAGAACGGGGTAGGCTGGGTCGGCGACGGAACCATTAACCTGGCTCAGTATCTCCAGTTCCTATACACGGAAATGGTTCTTGGTAACAAGACAGAAGATGATGTTCGTAATGCCATACTGGTGCTTACTCGTCTTGCCGATACTACTTATGATCTATTTTTCAATAGCAATAAAGGTATTTATTTCAAATTCGAAAAAGGATTTTTCTTAAGAGACGATATCCATAGCGAAGATGCAAGCAAATTCGGTCTTACCAAAATAAGTTCCGGGTACACTAATGGTATAGAGTTAAAAGACGAAGATCCATGCTTCTCTCCATTCACTTCACAAGAACAGATCTGGAATCCGGCTCCTATATTAGCTTTCTTGTCAGAAAAAGGATTTGAAGAAGCCAGGCAAGTAGGATACGATATTTTTGAGTACGTTATTAGGAACAGACACAAGATATACAATCCTTATTACAGTGCCTTGCTTCATCATTGGACATTCCTTCCTGATATGGATACCGATAAGGTCAAGCCGTGGGATAGGGTTAGCAACCGTAACAAGAATCTTAAATACAAAGTTAAGGTTAAGAGAGGAGCCAACAACTGGTATTTTTCAGGAGGATTCAGATGGGCTTTTAAGAAGTTCGGAGGCGAGTGTAGTACATTCTGGCATTGCCTATGGTATAAGCCATTTATATTCTTAGCAGATAGAGTATATCATCCATACGTATGTAAATGGTTTGGTATTAAAGTTAAGAACAATTCTTACTATTGTCTTGGATCCACAAATGAAAAATCATGGTACGGTCCTGGATTTAATAAGAGGCTGGTTAAGTTCTTTAATAAGTCTTTGGAAGGATCGGAGTTATTTATGCCTCATCTTGTCTTCTTGCAAGAAGCCGAATGCGTTGAAGGAGATAAACTCAGGGCCTATTTAGATAAATGGGAATGGGATGGTGTTAATTCACCTATTGAATTTTTGATATTGTGTAACTGGTACAAAATTAAATTCGGAAAATGAAAATCTATTACAATTCTAAGATAGCTAAGTTGTTTACGTTCATTGACGGCTATAAAACAATTATGCTGTTTGGAGCCGTATTTACCGAACGTGATGCCATATCATTAAAGGCAGAATATCATGAAGGGACGCATTGTAATCAATATCAGGCGTTGTTTGCTACGGGCTTTATAATCATCTCAATCATAGCATTAGTATCTGGTCTTAACGGCCATGCAGGATGGTGGATGTTGTGGCTGCTTACTATCCCGGTATTTTTGTACTATGTATGGTATCTGGTTGAATACCTAATAAGATTGTGTATATACCGGAATCACAAGAAAGCATATCACAATATCGTATTTGAAAGAGAGGCCTTCGATCTTGAAAATGACTGGAACAAACCTGGTATATTTAGAAGAGAGTCTGAAGGGTTTAGTTTCTTGAAATATTACAGAAAGGAGTATTATCGTGAGTAGGAGAAGATATTTTGAAGAACAAAGATCTGGTAATGGAGCTATTTATCATTGTGTAAAAACAGAAATAGAACCTGGAGATAAAATCAGATTATTTAATTTAATGAATAAAGTCAAATCCGATACAATTAGCCAGGATAAGATAAATAGTGTACTGAATCAACTTAGAGAAGGTACGGCTTTTAATATTCATACCCAGAGTCCAGTTTCTTTTTCGTTTTCAAGCACCTCTACCGGTTATGAACCAATGTCAATACGGATTACATTTGACCCGTATCCTACAAGTGAACAACAGGGTATTATATACAAGTTTCAGATAAATGACCAGAGGTACGTTTTTATGTTTTCTAATAGATACGATGGAATGAGAGATCTTATTAATAATGCAGATGAAGATGTTGATTGTATTACTTCTGCAACAGAGAAGAGTAGTATGTATCGCAATGATTCTTTCTTTGTATTTGTTTGATTATTTATATTAAATATAATTATATGTTTTACAATAAGTTATTATATATAGGGGGGGGGGTAATTCCTGATATATTATGAGACGTCGTTTTTTTGATAAAAATAGGGAGCTTGAGGACTTTCTTATAAGGTTTTATCCGGCCGGTAATTACACATGGGTAGTGCCGGCAGGATGCACGGAAGTAGATGTTTTTCTTGTTGGTGGAGGTGGTGGAAGTGGAAACGGTTCTGGCGCCGGAAGTGGATATACCAAGACTTACAAAAGAGACAATATAGGAATAAAACAAGGTTCTCAAATATCTGTAACACCAGGTCAAGAAATTAATATCATAGTAGGAAAAGGTGGAGCAGGTTTGTATTATGGCTATCCTGATAAGGGAGGATTCTCTCAATTTATGAACTCATCTTACAGAGCAGAGGGTGGAAATCCTTCTGGTAATGGTCTTCTTAACGGAGAAAACTCAACAGGTGGTCCTTATACTGGAGGAAATGGTGGAAGTGGAGGATCTGTAGATCAATCAGGTAGTCAGTTTTACGCTGGATCGGATGGATCTGATGCCCCTGGAATAACAGACAATAATGGGATATATCACCTACCTGGAACGAAATATGGAGGAGGAAAAGGTCAAGGATATACAACCAGAGATTTTGGAGAACCGACGGGTAAAAGAAATGCCGGAGGTGGTGGAGCTGATAGAAATAGGGATGGTGGTATGGGAGGTGAATCCGATTATGATGAAGGATGTGGAATCGGAAGCGGAAAAAGAAAAAGTGGTGGTTACGGAGGAGGCGGATGCGGCTCGAATGGAACCGGCGGTGATGGAACTGTATTAATTAGGGGTAAAAGATATAAATCGTAAGTAGATGTTATGAGACGAAGATTTGAAAATGTTAATATGGCGATGGGTAATTGTTTCTCCCCTGTAATGGAAGGGAGTCAATTTCAATGGAATAATATTGTAGTTAATAGTCCAGTATATATGACTCCAATAAGAAGAAAGAAATTCAAGATAAGTTTTGGAGAATTTGATTTATCCAAGGTTTTGTCTAATGTATCATCTAACTGTGATATTATAATAAGAGATAAATCTGCATATACATTTCTATTGTTACTTCTGTCTGCTGATCATTCTAAATGCAGTTTGTTTAATAATCATCTAACAGTTAATACCCAGGATTTACCAAGATATATTTTTCACATTGATTCCGAACATGAGGAACTGTATTCATACAAAGACGGGGTTTTAGAAAGTAATGTGACGATAATGGATCCAGTTGATGATTATTTCTATAATTATATTGATATTTAAATAAGAAATTTCAATGATAATCCTATCCCCGATTTTTATGTAGGTGTGGTCGATAAAGTAGGAGACTGAAAATGTATTTCTTTTCTTCACCTACTTTAGAAATCCATGATTAAATCTCTTTTGTTATCTTTGTGACAAACAGTTATTAACATGGCATTAGAAGATAACAGAAACATAGCGGTTCCTCAAACAGGTATGAATCGCGATCTGCATCCGTCGAGTCTTACGGATCAGCATTATACGTTTGCCTTGAATGCCAACATCGAATCCGAGGATGGTAATGTTGGGATGAGATCTAACGAGCATAGTAATCTTAAATGCATTGATTTCGATGGGTTTAAAGTTATTGGTTACAAGAATGATCTTACTTCAGGCAATATCTATTTTTTTATAACAAATCCTGAAACAGGCGTATCTAAAATAACTTATTTCAAGCCTGAATCCGATACAAGTATCTTATCCGATTCCGATATAGAATCTATGGTAGAAGGATCGGAGTCGTTGTGTTCTGGCATGAAGACCTTGCTGGAAGACAACGAGCAAGATCCTTGCCTTAAGTTCTCTATCTACCATCCTATAAAAACCATAGAAATAAAGACAGAGAAATGTGGAAAATGTATTTACTGGACTGACGATTATAATCCTCCCAGGTATGTTATTGTAGACAAGGCTCTGACTCCTGATGATGAAGGTGATATATGGTATCATTATCATGGGTATAAGATATGCGATAAAGAATACGATAGGAAAAAGTTCATGCAGGAGAATGGTTGTTTTCTGGCATGTGAGAAACTTAGGGTGTTTCCGCTACTCAAACCCATGTGCATAGAGCCGGCTCAGATAGAGTACGGGGGCAGCCTGCGCTCAGGCGTCTATCAGGCCACTGTGGCTCCTTGTGACGAGTTTGGAAATGAGCTTGGAAGTTATTCTAATCCTACTAATCCTGTACCTATATTCGATGAACAGTATATTACTCAAAAAGATGGCAAATGGGGAGAACGTACTAATTTAGGTATTAGATTCGTCGTATCTAACATAGATCGTCAAGTTGAATATTTTAAGGTTGTTATCATTCAAAATACAGTAGGATACAACGGAGAAACTCAACCGGTTGTTGATTACTTTGTAGAAGGTATCCATCCTGTATCAGAAAAGACTATATTGTATTATTCGGATCTTAATAACAAACGTACTACATTCGAACACATATCCTTGAAAAAACCTGTGTATAACACATCAAGGGGGATTGTGGCTGTCGGGAATCGTCTTCTTCAATATGGTCTTACGGCGGAAAAAGAATGGAATTTACAGCCTGTAGTTTCCCTCATGGGACACTTCCTTCAATGGCAGGCATCGGTAGCCCACGAAGATCTGTATAAGGATGGTAATGCCTGTTCATTGTATGTGGGGTATATGAGAAATGAAGTGTATCCGTTTGCTATTTCTTTTAAGTGCTCCAACGGTTATAAAACTCCGGCATTTGTGTTAATACCTCCCCCTTATAAAGATGCTGCGGCAGAAATAGAAAATAAGGATACTGATAGAGTATATAAGTCCATAAACCAATATGCTCCTCCTTGCTCAGGGCAAGAGCGTAAATTCAAGTGGCAGTATTATAATACGGCAGGAGATCCGAAGGATTTTGATGATGAAGAAACCGGACAAGAAGAATGTAAGAATCCGGCTACTATCGGTCAAACTATAACATTACAAAATGATTTTAAAACTTATACGAACGTTAGTTTTATATTCAGAAGTCAGATTATAATAGATGAGGTGATTAATTATTTTTCATCTAATATAAAAGACATCGCATGTAATACCGCTACAGAAGAACCTAATAATGCTGCTGCCAACGAAATATGCGATATATTCAACAGCTACGGAGACCCTGACGATCCTAATACGGAGGAACAAAAAGAAGTTATAGATGGTATCGAGGCTCCTGAGTTTGGAGCCGAGTGTACTGATGCGCATCGCCAGTATTCGCTTATTACAGCTCCGGTAGATCGTATTGTGGGTTTCCGTGAAGAATATACGTATAAGGAGCTCGAGGATATGGAGCACGTATCCACCGACTACCTATATACTACCGGCGGTGAAAAGCAGGATAAGTATTCTGTGTTATTTAACTGGGAACTACAGGAGCAAATGATAGAGTTCATGGACAAGTATTTCTTTGCCGATGACGAAGATGGCGGTCATTGGGCTGGATACTGGTCGGGTGATGACGGAACCAAGGCGTGTGCTGTATATGATTCTCTGTTACAACCGTCTGTTATATTACAGTCTATAGCCGAAGCTATTTATGTTCTGGATTCTATGCCGTGTACTTGCGGATGTTTTATAGAAGAGCCTTGTCTTAATCCTACTGTTGCCAGAAGCGATTATAACTCATTCCAGTCATCTTCTACACTTCTTGGAGCATATCTTCTTATGAATGATGTGTGGAATGATGATAAAGAAGAAAGTAAGGTCTGCTTCCCGGACAGCAATCACTGTCTTCCAGATTGGCGTGCCGGACGTTCTTCGAGCACTATCCACAATAACGCCTACAGGTCAAGGATAGCGCCTGGAGCCTTGATAAGGGACACCTGGCCTGAGATAGAGAAGGAGATAGATGATTATTCATATAATTTCCTTGATACCGGTTACGTTCCAGAAGGAGATTACGGAGATGGATGGACCTGGGATTCTTATGCTAATTTAGCTGACAATAACGTAGGCGCTCTTATTCCTGAAGATGTTAAAGGTTCTACGATGTTTACGTCAGAGTTGTTGGTATGGAGGTTTACGAAATGCGTGCTTCGTAACGCCCGTTTCCTTCATATTACAAGACCTAAAGAATGGGATGATCCTGATTTCCCGGCCAAGGACAAAGTTCTTTATCTGGAATCTTTGGGTAAAATAGATGGTCTTATGGATGCTGTGTCCACACAATATGTCCGTCTTTCTTTTTGGAAATCATTAGATCCAAGATACAAAGGAAGCAATAGGAAGATAGATAAGGATGATCTCAACTTTGATTGGGAGAAGATTATGGATGAAGGTGATAATTATGTTATTGTTGGAGCATCCCGTCCTTACTTTGGGCACATAGGCGAATCTTTCTTCGATAAGTACCCTGATGGATTGTATGTAGCCATAGACTGTCCTATAGTATCGTGCCCTTGGATTTTTACCGTCCGACAGATTGATTTCTGTAAGGTTAAAGACGATGGAGAAGAGGAGAACAGTAAGAAACCGTCAAGAGGTTTGGTAGGCACATCTTACGTCCTTGGTAAAACTATATACCCCTATATTTTTGGTATCAGAGAAAAGGAAATAGACAGGATAAATGTACGAGCCAAAGAAATATCGTTAAGGGCCACAGTAGAATACTCCAGCCAGTGTACGATATGCGGGGATCGCCCCATAAACTGCGCTCCAAGGAAATACAAGTACGGTGATTTCGCTTACTGGGAATCGTCTGAGAAGTATCCTGCTAATTTTGAACTGTATGACAGCAGCAAGGTTAAGATAAGTGATCATGGTTATGAAGGCAATTCCAAGAAAGCATACGACAATATCGTATCCAAGCTTACTGAATACTACGGTTCCCCTTCTACGGATGATAAGGGGATGATGTCTTTTAAAGGTCATAAATATGGTACGGTAGATACCAGTACCGTCTTTTGCCAACAACCTATCCGGCATTATAAGTTCCCGGACAACGATCATATGCTTTTCATGAACCGGGATGTTAGGTCTTATGATGTTCCTTCTGATATTTATCCTATAGGAATATTAGTAGACGAGGATATGATTAACGTCTTCCTTGATTTTGCTGTAGATTCCGGATTGATAACCAAAGAGCAGCGAGATATGGTTACAGGCTATGAGATATATAGAGGTGACAGACGTCTTAATCGTTCTGTCATAGCTACTGGAATAGCTTATGACATGTATAAATATTCGGGTCAAAATTCGAATCTTAATCTGTATCCTAATTATCCGTATAATGATTTATCGGATGACTCTTTTAATTACGCAACTGAAAAAAGGGTATCGTTTATAACCCACCCATTTTTCAGAAGAGGAAACGTGTGGTATGCATTTAGTTCTCCTGATATTTATTTCAATAAGCCTGAAACCCCTACGGAGGTGGCTATAGAAGGTTTTATAAGGGGAATGTCTGTAGGAAACTTTGATGAGGTTGAAGATCATCCCAAATGGACGATATTAGGGAAACAATCATATAAGATGGCGGCTACGTTGGCTAACATCGAATCTACGGCCACCATAGCTTCTCAGATAGCGGAAGAGCTTATGAACCGTTCTACGTCTGCGTATGTAGGTGTGATAGGTAATATCAATATGGCAATGATATTTGCTTCAATGATTGCCACCATATCTGATACGCTTGCTAAAAGACCGGTATTGTATGGTAAGTATAGATATGATTGGCTCACGACATTCATAAACAATGGCCCAAGAAGAAACCATGCTTTTTATTACACGTCTGTAGGTTACTACAATAGCATGATGGGCTTCGATGATACGGCTCCATACGAACAAAACAGATTAAGGGGATTGGCTAACACCAAGAGTCTTAAATCAGGTATGTACCCCATATCCGATCCGTCTACTACATCATCTTGGGTTACTGGAGAAGATGTAGATGATGATAACCAAAACGCTTCAAAAGATTTTTTGTTTATAAATAACATAGATAGGGAATCTTCCATGTTCTTATCTTTTGGAGATCCGGGAGAAAAGGATCCTGATACAAGCATCTTAAATTCAAAGTATCTCGTATCGTATCCTATGCAGGCTCAGGTATATGATACAAGTCGTATCCATGACCCTGTTATCATGGCTTCTGATGCCGGATCTAAAGAGTCTTTTGAAAGGACGAAGATGTTGTCTTATATCTGTTCTCCGTATATGAAGCTTATGCGATACAGGCCCGATCAGTATGGAGCTATAGAAGATATAAAATGGATATCAGTAGGAGGGTGTGGATTCTTCCAAGGAGGGAAGCAACCTTTGTTTGGCGGTGACACCTACATATCGAGGTTTTCCATGAAGCGAAAATTCCCATTTTTTTATAATACTGCTTTTGGTATAGGGGATATGATACCATTTGCTTACAATGATTACCGGAATGTTGGATTCCCTAAGTATTTCGTTAATTACGATACTGGAGAAGATATGCTTGAGCATACTGACAACGAACGTTTTAATAGCTGGACATCATCAAGCAAAGGAACGTATTCTTTTTATCCAAATAGAAAAAGTTTGTATAATTTAAATGGTGAAAATGAGGCTAAGAAATATGTGGATGGTAGATTTTATCTGTGGTCTTATGGTATTCCTCAATTCCTTGTAGAATCGGAAATAAACTGCAATTTCCGATTAGAAGGAGTAGAGCCTCATGAATGGTTTTATCCGGCTCATGGTGATTTTGCTTGGTGGACACAAGAAAAGAACGTGTCTATCCATAGGGACAATGATTACAAGATAAGTCCTATCTACTCATCAAGAATGACGTTGACACCTAATGTATTGCCGGCGACATACGAACGTCGTTTTTATGATTGTGCTTACCAGCGACCTAATGGTGTTATATGGAGTAGGGCTGACGTATCTGAAAACAGTCAAACAGATCCGTGGCTGACATACAAGCCTATGGACTATCATGAGTTCCCAACCAGCAACGGTAAGCTTATTCACATGAAGCGTATTGAATCCGATCAGATTCTTGTCAGGTTTGAGGACCAGGTTTCACTCCATAACGCCATAGACGTAATCAAGGAGCGCACCTCCCCAGGGCAGGCCGAGATGGGCACCGGCGGTCTGTTCGCGTCCCGGCCTCTGGAGTACAACACGACCGACCTTGGTTATTCTGGAACCCAGAGTACTGAAATAATTAGTTCAGAATTTGGTCATTTCTGGGTAGATACTAAAAGAGCACAGGTGTTTATGACCGATCCGAACGGACGTAATCTTAAGGAACTTAGTGTAGGTATCAGACATTGGCTTAAGCGTCATCTTCCGTTTAAGATTCTTAGATACGGAATAACTAATATCTTGACCGGTGCAGAAATGACAGAAGAAGATACGGATAACAAATTTATCGGTCTTGGTCTGTCTCTTGGATGGGATAATAGGTATAAGAGGGTACTTATCACGAAAAAAGATTATATACCTGTTAAGAACCCGGCATATTATAAATATGATGGTGGAAGGTTCTTGTATAATGAAACAGAGGTGTTGTCAAACGATAAGGAAATATCCTTAAAAGACGAACAGTATTTCAAGGACGTGTCGTTCACTATCGGATATTCGTGTCTGAAGCAAGAATGGATATCGTATTACTCATTCTGCCCTGACTATTATATAGAGCAGCAGCAATATTTCCAGACAGGAATAAACTTCCCGGCATCAGATGGAGAAGGTGGTCTATGGAGCCATTTGCTGACGAATAAAAGCTTCCAAACGTTTTATGGAACAACATATCCATTTATATTAGAAGTGCCGATAAAAGAGAAATATAATGGCTCTACGTTGGCTTCTGTAGAATACGAGCTTGATGCCAGGAGGTATGTGGATGACGTAAACTATACACTGGATAGAAAGGTTGGATTGGACACGATAACTATCTACAACGACACAAACAACTCAGGTGAAATTCATCTTGTTCCAGAAGAAAAGAATAATTTAGCGCAACGCATATCGTATCCGAAAATCGTAGGCGACCATACCGAGGTCCTGGATACTGAAGTATATAGAAGACATAAGTTAAACGACTTCTTTAATAGGGTTGACGATGACCGATCTGAAACACCTATCTGGATCAAGGACGATAACGATATAAATAAGTCGGTTAATCCTGATGCTCTTAATTTTAGACGGTCATGGCTGGATAGGTTGCGTGGTAGCTGGATGCTGATGAGGATAAAGAAAGTATTTAGTAACCGGAAAATCATATTCCAGTGGTTGATTTCTGAAGATAAGATTGAAAACAGATAATAACTCATTACCCGATAGCTTATTAAGAATAATGCCATCGGATAATTTATTCAAATTAATCTATTTTAAATCATTTTAATTTGTAAATCATATTTTAGTGTCTATATTTGCATCGTAATCAAGAGAGATTATAATATAAGACAGTGGTGATGGAAGGTGATACTTCGGGCTCCGTTTTTCCTCTGTTTGAAATACATAAAAACTAATGAGTGGTGATGGGGTTAGTTACTTCGAATTTAGCTCAGATGGATAGAGCGATACTCTTTTAAAGTATAGGTCGATGGTTCAAATCCATTATTTCATTGTTTACACTAACTTCAGCTTTTCCCTCATTGAGTATTCATATTGATATATATTTTTTTCAAGCAGTGGTAGTAATATCACTGCTTTTTTTGTATAACACTTTAAAGAAAACAACAAATGGGAAAGTTTAACAAAAAGGATGAAGGTGTTAAACCTACGATCGTGAATCACATGGGAGAGAAGGCGTATAAGCCTAACGCAGAAGAAGAGTTGGTATCTACGGTAATGACTACCATGTTGTCTGATTCTTATTATGAGAAAGAAAAAGACAAGGTGAACAGGATTAAGGACCTTATGGATCAAGTAGATCCGCATTTCGCAGCACAAACAGCATTGTATGTCAGGAGAGAAGGAAAACTTAGGTCAGTAACGCATCTTATGGCTTCTGTCCTTGCCAGCAAAGCATCGGGTAAGGAATGGGCTTCAAGGTTCTATAACAAGATCGTTATGCGTCCTGATGATATGAGCGAAATCCTTGGCTGTTATGCGGCTCTTAACGACAAAAATCCAAAGAAGTTAAGGGGTATATCCAGTGCTATCAAGAAGGGGTTTAAAACAGCCTTGGAAGGCCTTGATCCGTATCGGATTGATAAGTACAAGATGGACAGTAGAGTCATTACTATGGTTGACCTCGTAAACTTATTTCACCCCAAAAGCAATCAGGTTAATAAAACAGCTTTCCAGTACCTTATAGAAGGTCGGTCTTTGTCTGGATTATACGAAAGCAAGATTCTTGAAAAAGAAATGTCTAAGGCCGGTCAGGATAAGAAAGATAATAAAGAGAAGAAAGAAGCTTTAGGTGACGCTATTCGGGACGTGGTTTCTAATGTGAAGGGTATGCCTATTTTTAATATGGTTCGTAACCTTGTAAACATAATCAAATACGCTCCTGATCAAATAGATGAAGTTTGTAGGCAGCTTACAATAGAAGAGAAGGTACTTAATTCGAAGATGCTTCCTTTCCGTTTTGCTTCAGCTTTCAAAGAGGTTGAAAATATAGGCACTGATGATTCCGAAAATGATATTGTATTCGAGTCGGATAAAAAACGTGCTAAATTAACAGCGCGTAACAAAGATAAGATTTTAGATGCGTTGGAGAAAGCCATGACCATCTCCTGCAAGAACCTGCCGGTATTGGAGGGGCGGTCGGCTATCCTGATTGACCACTCTGGCTCTGTACGTGGAGATATGGGAGGATCTTCTGAGGTGTCTGCCTTTAGCAAAACAAGTACGGCTGTCATTGGTAACTTATTTGGCTGTATGATTGCTTCTGTGCTTCCTGACGTATTTATTGGTATGTTTGGTGACAAACTTATCAATTACGAATATGATAGAAGTAAAGGTGTTTTATGGAATAACAAAAAATCTTTTACTGCCGGAGGAGAATGCGGTGGTGCCACTGAAAACGGTCTTTTTGCATTCTTGGATAAGTGCGTTAAAGATAAGATCAAAGTAGATAACTTGTACGTTATTTCAGATATGCAGATAGGAGACGGTGAATCTGTTGTATGGGAGAAAAGTTCCAATTATAAATATGGTAAATTCGCCGAACTTTTGAAAGGGTTTAAAAAAGTGAATCCAAATTGCAAAATCGTTTCTATTTCTATTCAAGGATATGGAAGTGAGATGTTTTACAGAGGATCTAATATCGTGAACATAGCTGGCTGGTCAGAATCTATCTTCGATGTTATTAACAGCAAGTTCTGTGGATATAAGAATATGATTGAAGAAATTAAGAAAATTAAGATTTAAATCTTACATTCGTACTGTTTTCATAAGAAGAGATTTATCATAACAAGCCGGAGAATGAATGGTGGCATTCTTCGGCTATTTTGTTTACATTTGTTGAAAAAAAGAATGAAAGAAAAAGAATTTGATTTTGTGATATATCCACTAAAGTTGATTATCACCATAGGGTTAGATTACAAAACATTGTGTGATCGTTTTGAGAATGCAGAATTGGATCATGAAGGAGAATGGGGAGATGAAGGCGATTTAGATTCAAAAGCCTCTTTCTTGAATCTTGTTCGTGATAAGGGGGATGATAGAGCTTTTAAGTTATTATGGAACTTTCAAAGTGAGAATAAGATGACTATGCGAAACATATGTCATGAATCATTTCATGCAGCTATGTCGGTATGCCAACATTGTAATATGTCTCTTGGCTTTAAGGTGGGAGAAGATGAACACGCAGCTTACATAGCCGGATTTGTTGGTAATTGCGCAGGTGAAATGTTTGGATTCTTAGAGGAAGAAAAAGATGGCAAAGAAAATTAAAAATTATGTAAAGGACAAACAACCAAAAACATTATGGAATAAAATTGGTCCGTTTGTAAAACTTAGAGAATATCTGGCATCTAATATAACACCTGATGTGTATGCTAATGAAAGAGGATTAAAAACCAAAATAATGGAATTTTTTGGTCAAGATGTTCCGAAAGCCAATGTAGATGATTTTAGTCAGAATCTTTGGTTTAGATTCTTAAACCAACCAAATAATCTGAAAGAAGAAAATGGGATTGTCAGAATACCAGACAATATCAAATCCATTATATCTGACAGGATAAATGGTGGGTGGGAGAAAATGGCTAAAAAATATGGAAGGGAGCTTGATTCTTTAGATAATAAGATAATTGATGGAAAAGTTGCAGGCAAGGACGTATCTGACTTGGAGGAGTTAAGGGATGTAACAAGTAGGAAACTTGGAATGGTGGAAGAGGGGATAGATCTCTTAAAAAAAGCCAGAACCGGAGAACATCAGGTATTTAACGAATATAATTTTATACCGGATGCTTACGGAGATTTAAATGATTTATCAGGCTTATCAAGTTTTACCATGTACCGTGATGATAGAGGTAGGATGGTTGTGAAAGATAAGTACGATTTTTATAGAAGCGATCAACCTTTTGGTGTTGGGGTTGTTACTAAGACTCTTGATACAATAGGATATCCTTTTGAAATAAGGGATTATGTAGAAGATAAAATCCCATACGAAGAGAATGATCCAAACAAGATCCTGTTTAGATCCATTATTGATTCAAAGAATGATTTGGATAAAAGGATGGAGATAAGATCCAAAAAACAAGGAGGGGATTCTTCTAAGCCGGAAATAGATTGGGATTTATTCAAATCCAAATATGAAAATATGAAGCGTGTGGGTAAGGGTAAGCATCGTACTATGGACGTAGAAGGGATGAATATGATCTATGATGCTTTATATGATAAAGGTTTTAATCAACGCCAGATAGAAGCCGTACTTGGAAATATTATTGAAGAATCTGGTGGAAACCCCTACGCTGTATCTGAGGATGGAAAATTTAGGGGACTTTTTCAAGAATATTACAAAAGATATCCGCCAAAAGAGTTTGAAAGAGATAAAGAGAGATTTAAGAGCGATAAGCGTGGATATATCAACTATATGATAGACAGATTTTATGATCATGTTCAAGATGCTGGGAAGTATAGTATAAAAGATACTAAATACAAAAAAGCTATTCATGCAGTAAACGAATTTATGTCAGAAGATCCAGATACGGATTATTCGTATCCACTTGTGTATGCTTTTGAAGCTCCATCAGATAAAGAAGGAACTTATGAAAATAGAAAGAGCGTATCAAATTTGATAAGCCAATCTTATGTTTTGGATAATGTTGATAAGAAGGATAATGATAATACTATTGTTGATGCTATTCTTGGAATAAAAAATGATCTTGAGCTACAAGACTCTATTTCCACTACAAGAGGTGAAGCCTTTAAAGAAGCCAGGAAAAGAGGTCTTAAGGAATTTACATGGAATGGAAAGAAATACAATACCAACATCAAGAAGGAAGGTGGCGTAGTTGGCAAGCAGCGTGAAGCTTATGAATACTTTACTAATAAGCGCGGCATGTCCAAGATACAGGCGCTCGCCATCATAGGTAACCTCATGGCTGAATCCGGCCTTAAAGATGACATATACGGAGACAACAGAACATCATACGGCATACAGCAATGGCATAATGAGCGCATGGATAAGTTGTTCAAGCATGCCAAAAAGAAAGGTCATTCTACACCAACATTCAAAGACCAACTTGAGTTCTTAGCTGACGAATACGAAGGGAAGACCGGATATTCTAATTTCTTATACACAAGAAAAGGAAAAGAAGGACCAGGTTATTACAACTACAGCCGGCAGGACTTCATGAACGCCGATAACCTTAAAGATGCTGTAGTAGCTTGGAACCAAGGAGCAGGACGTCCTCATAAGAGTGTTATAAGAAATGATGACCGTTATAACTATGCTATGGAAGTTGCTAAAAATCTTGGTTTGGAAATTGAAGAAAATTCCGTATCTTCGTATGGTCAAATGGGATTCGGAGATGATGGGAAAATAGCAGCATCGGTAACACTTCCAGAGGTAGAAGTGGCAGCCGCCCTCCCTAACCCGGAAGCCCCGTCCCAGGAGGGACAGTCCGAGGAAGAGAGATTCCGTACATGGACTGAAACGTATGGTAAGGACATCATAAATCATTTACTGACGTTAGACGGGAAAAAGGATGGTGATGACAGTGATTACAGCATGATGTATAAACAGCATGAAAAAGAAAGCGAAGAGGATAAGAAAATGGCTTTGATTAATGCCGTGCTTCCCAATATACAGCTTCGCATTAAAGGCGTCACTGATAATTAGAACAATTATTTTATTTCTCATATTAATAAAGCGAAGCCGGATTTGAGACTCGTTATGCGGATACCGAAGGTTGAAGAACGATATCAAGATAATCCGGCTTTTTTTATACTTCGTAACGATTACAATTTGCAATGATAGGAGCTAATGATCCGAACCTACGCTTGGGCTAACGCTATCCTGCCTCACAACACACGACGGCCTCTCCTACCCGCCTGCCTGCTTATCTCGTGGCTACTCGTGAAACTGTTATCGCTTCTCTCAACCTCACTCCCTTCGGTCGATTCGGTTTCAATCGCTTTATATAGATATTGAAAATATAAAAATATATTTTCGTTCTTTCGTATATCTCCCTCCGGTCGATATACTCAATCACTTTTAATCTCAATCAGGCTAAAAAGTAAATAGTCGTAATGATAAATTATTAATTGTTTCGAAATCTCACTCACTACGTTCGATTCGATTCCGAAACTATAAAAGTATATTTAAAACAGTATTGATATTTAAAAAATATGAATAACATATAAATATATAAAATGAATACGACTGAATGGAGTATGAATGGAATATATAATAGGGGAAATTCATTTATCCTATTATACCTTTAGATAACTTGTCCCACCACTGATGTTCAGTGACTTACGGGTACGGTACGAATCGGTTACGTTTACCATGCCTATATGAAACAAAAATCCCTGTATCCTATTTTTCTCAAACCGGATACAGGGACGTGCAATTTCTTTACCGTCAGTATGAATACTTTTTGTATATTTGCACAAAAAAAAAACAAACAATGGCAAAGATAGTAGAAATGACATATTGCGACAAGCTTCACAAATCACTCCTTAAAAAGGAGGCGGTTTCACCCCTTGAGGTTATCTATAATAATCACAATCAGTTAGGCTATAATGTAGTACGTAGACCAGCCGGTCAATGCTTAGGCAATTTAAAGTATTTTAATCTATTTTATAACGGGAGATTTGATAGGTGGTACAAAGTTGATGAGAAACAAAGGGTTGGTAAATACTTTGTCATCACCGACTACTGGAAGGATCGCGTGCGTTGCTTCATGGTCTGGAACTACGGATTTGGTCGTTATTTCCCGTACAATGATTTTGTGGAGGCTATGGTTTATGATTACCGTCGTTTTGGTCGTCTCTGTAAGCCTCGTAGCAAGAAAGCTCAAGAAGCTGAAGAAAAGTGTGTTAGATTTTATGTAAGGTCTCAGATAGACTTGATGAGAAAGGGTGGATATCAGTCTTTTAGGGCTCAATTCGCAGAAGAGCATCCTGAATATTTCATTGGAAAAGAACGTACCACATTTAGATGTCTTAATGGAGCTCTTAGTAGAGATGAGAAGATAGCCGCCTGCCATGCTCATAAAAGAGATCTCAGAACCAGCATATTGGATAGCTTTGCTGATAGGATTGCCAAACACCCAAGCACGGCATGGTCCTGGTTTTCACATGCAACAGATAAACAAGGCAAGAACCGGATGTGTTTTTCGGGGAAGGCTTTGATGTTTTTAAATAAGCGTCTTAGAAATAATGGTCTTAAGGAGTTATCTGCATCATATTTGTATAAATCATTCAGGATGAGATTATTAAAGCGATTTGATGGGAAATACAATTCTGTTCGTTCGTTCCTTAATGCGGTGGTGATGTCTGCCTTATCTTCAGATGTTATTGCCAAGGCTATGAAGAAAATCCAGAGCCCGGTTGTATTATCTATATACAGGAAAGCTCTCAAGTTGTACAAGAAGAAAGAAAAGGCTGTCAACGCTCCTATAACCAAAGAGGCTCCACCTCTACCATCTTGATTTTTAAATGGATTCGATTCCGTTGGATTTTCTCGTTCGTTTCTCTTATCTTTGTGAAAAAAGATAGTATGAAATTACGAATCATAAAAAATCGTCCGATATTCGCTCCTGGCGGTAGTGTTCAGGATAAGAAACAGGATATTAATGTATCCTCTACTCAGCCTATTCTTGATTATGGAACGCCTGTTAATAAATGGGGTGAATCTGATATTCAGAATATATATATGCCTTCTGATGTGATTTTAGAAACAGAGGAGGGGGGGATAAATCCATTTAGTAGTATGCCTACATCCGATCCGTTTTTTGAAAATCATGATGCAGGATATGCAGGATATCTCGCTGATAATAGGGGTATGGTTAAAAACGTAGAGAAATCAGTCGTTGATAATGCAATGAATGTAGGTGGTGTTGATGCTGATTCCTCTAAAGAAAAACGTTCCCAAGATGGTAATCCTCTTGATCCTATGACTACCCCATATTATTCACCCGATCTAACCGGCAGAGCTCAAATGTTCGGTACAAGTCTTGGCCGGATAAGAGCCGGTAATAAGGTCGGTGCTAATGTGGCTCAAGCTACCTTGTCTGGTGTTAGTTTAGGATTAGGTCTTACCCGTAATATCATGGGAGCTTCATCTGCTGCGTATGCAGCCAGCAGAGACGAGCAGGCAGCGAGGGAAAAACTTGCCAAGGAGCGCCGGCAGCAATTCATCAAGTGGGAACGTGAAGGTGGTGGCGTGAATTTAGGTAACGGTCAGAAGATAGATACGTCTGATATGACCGGCGAATATATTTATCCTCTTCCCAAGTCTATGGAAGATGCTGCGAATGTAGAGATAGAGAAAGGCGAGTACGTGCTGACTCCTGACTCCGTAGGGCCTATGGAAGCCAAAGGGAACAGACATGAAAATGGTGGCACTCCGGTTGATTTGCCAGAGGCTTATATTGTTTCCGATTATCGTAAGATAGATGATGAGTTTGCCTCTTACGTTAGAGAAAATTATGGTATTAAGGCAACGTCAAAAGATACATACGCTACACTCCTTGATCGATATAAGAAGAAGATTGGTTTGTCTGATAAGTACGAAGATCAGGAGCGTGTATATAAGAGATTAGAGAAAAATGAAGATGTAAAAGACAAAAACACATCTAATCTTAATGCTTCTATTCTTTCCAAGTACGTCAATGAAAACCAGAAAGAGATAGACGAGCTTGAAGCACAATTTCGTTCTTTCGCTGAAATCGTTTATGGCAAACAGGAAGAATCTAAGCGTAACGAGAAGATGGATGCTTTTTTCAGGGATGGCGGGGTTGTTGATCTGAATCAGGTAAAGAAACAAGCTAAGGCTTTTAATATTGCAGAATCAGATGCTAAGAACTGGATATATGACGAGTATGTTAAGCAAACCAGAAAAATGGCTGAAGGTGGACCTACTCAGAAGGAGCTGGAGGAGCTTAGAAAGAATGCTATCGGCTACAATAAGCTTATCAATCAGTTATTTGGACGAACTCTTAATATGACTGTATCTGATGTTAGTGGTCGTGAGCAGATTCTTAATCCTGATTCCAGTGTCAATGCCAACCAGAATCTCCAACATAGAAGCAATTTAGGATACGGCAGGGTAAATGATAAGGCGGTATCTAATTTGCTCGACGTAAACCGATGGGCTAACAAGTACAATACGGATGGTGATTTTGATACAGAAGGTTTCCAGAAAGGATACAACAGGCAATTAAATGCATTGTGGGCGTTAGCTGATGTAGGCGCTATTACGAATGCTGATGCAGCCAAGAAATTCAGAGATGAATACGGATTCTGGGGCCAGGACGCCGGAAGCTACGGAGGGAATCAGGCTTATAATTCATTTGCCGTAGATGATAAGTTTGGTCAGACAACAGCTACTCGTTCTTATTATGGGTTGGACGTTGTTTCGGCAGAGCAAAAAAGATTGTTAAACGAAAAAGGAATAAAGAATTATGTTGACTTATTTGGTGATAAATCTGATGCCGCTAAGAAGATTCTGGGCTCCGATTATAATAAGTTTGTTGCTTTAAGAGATAGTGGGTTAATGCCGGAAATAGACTTCGTTCTTGAGTCTGTTAAACCAGAAATGAAGCCTATTGAGGCCGGTCCCATAGCACCAGGCCTTACACCGCCTAAGATTGGATCTCCTGGAAGGATAGAGGTAAAACCGAAAGCAAGTACGCCTACGACTGCAACCGACACCGATACAGAGGAGGTGGTTGAAGACAACGGACCTAAAGGACAGGGCAGACCGGCGGCGTTCGGTCCTATCTTCCCGGAGATGCTGAGAACGCTCGATACAGGCTTGGAGATAGAGGGATTGGAAAGGCATCAGGCTCCGAGAATAGATCCGGTTCTGCAATCTGCTGATCAGTATATCAACGAGCTCAACCGCGCGACATCGGCTCAGTTGGACGCAGTAGGTGACGTGCCCGACTCCCAGCGCTCTGCTATTCTGGCTAATATGAACGCCATAGCCGGAAGCAATATAGCCAAGTACATTAACGAAGTAAATTTCAATAACGCAAGGCAAATAAACGAAGCTGATAGATTCAATGAAATGGCTTATGTTCAGACAGACGATAAGAACATAGCGGAAAGGCAACGTTATGAATCTGGGTTATTGAAGGCTATGGCTATAAGGGATGAAAATCTTGCTCGTTATTATGATAGCATAAACAGCGAAATACAGAATAAGTTCAATGTTCGTACATCGTTGAATACCATAGCTTCCATAGCTCCGAATATGAGAATGCTTCCAAGTGGCCAAATTATTTACGTTCAAGGTAATCAGGATGTGATGAATATGGGTGATTATTCTACACCTTACTTGAGAAGTTTAAATGAAGAAGATGACGAAAATAAAAGAAGAAGGAGGACCAAATAGTGGCTTCACAGTATAGTATTTTAAGGCAATATGCCCCGTATGTTAGTCCTTACAACATAGATCTTGTTAAGGACGTCATGATGTACAAACAGCAGAAGGTTGATGCTGCTCGTGAAAAGATCTATACCCAGGTAGATTATCTTATGGGTCAAGAGATAGATAAGCCTGAAGCCCGCGCTTATATGGAAGATAAGATGTCAGGTGTGATTGCTAACATCAATCAAAAATTCAAAGGCGTGGATCTTTCTTCTGATGGTGTTACGAGAGCTATACAAGGAGAGATCAGTTCAGTGTTGGATGATACGGTCATTAACGCGATTGCCGGCACAAAAGAAGGCAGGAGAATGCATAAAATGCTATCTGATTTACAAATAAATAATCCAGAACTTTATTCTGCTGCGAATGCTTATGCGGCTTTAAAGCCGTATAATGAATGGGTGAATGATGGAAAGGCTGGTTCCCGTATTGCTCCTCTTCAATATACTCCTTATACTGATTATAATAAGGAATTAAAAGATAGGATAGATTTTATAAGCAAGCTTCATAAAGGAGCTAAAGTTCAGATTCCTATTCTTGACAAGGATGGTCATCCTACCGGGGCAGTACAAGAAGTAACTAAGGATATGCTTACTCCTGAACAGATAGCTTCTTTCGCATTGTCAGGGTTATCAGATAAAGCAAGGCAGCAGATGCAGGTGGAGGCTATTTACATGGTAGACTCTAATCCCTCTTTATATTCGTATGATTCTGTTCTTGGTTTTATGAATAAGCAGATAAGTGATAAGCAGAGGTATGTTGATGCTCTTACTGCCGATCTTTCCGGTTTGGGTTCTGATCCTGCAAAGAAAGAAATGGTTGAAAATGAAATAAAGAGAGCCAAATCTGAAATAGCTTCCATGAAATCTGAATTTAGCAGAATGGATGAAAGGACTTACGATCCGTATCTTGGAGCGATGAAGGTTATTGAAAATAATTTTATTAATAATGCTGCTGCTTCATATGCTTATGATAATTCGTCTTTCATAATCAAAGCCGACGAGCTTTACTGGAAAACCAAAGAATATAATCAGAGGGAAAGATTAGCTAATTTGAATTTCGAAAAATGGAAGATAGAATTTGAATATGAAAGAAATAGGGATATTGCAGAGTTTGAATATGGTAAGAATAAGGATGAAGCCAGATTTGGATTAGACGAAGAACGTCTGAAGATGCAGAATAGGCTTAATGAAGCCAGAATAGCAAAACTTATGTCCTCTGGTGCAGGAGCGGCAGGCGGCAGAGCTGGAAGCCGAGCCATGCAGGTGGGCGTTGGCACAAACTCTGGTGGAACTATTTCAGCTAATCCTATCGAAACTAAAAATATTAGCATATCAGAAGAAACTCATAAGAAGTTTAATAAGGCATATACAGATCTTGTAACATCCGGAAGTAGACTATCTACGGCCCTTGGTGCTGAAAACATGAAAAATATTCAAGCTGCCATATCAAGAAATATGACGGATGAAACATCAGGATACAAGTATCTTATGGATGAAGAAAAACTTCTTAAGTATATAAAGGACAATGGAGGTCTTTCTAATGATATGTTTGATAAGCTACCTATGGCAGAGAGAAAAGCTGCCACAGATGCTTATATGCAGCTTAATAGCGCTGTAGACAAGATGGATATAGAGAATGATAGAATTAAGAAGGAGAATAAGATTTATGATAATATTGTATCTGAAACAGCAAATGCGATCGCGCAGAAGGAAGGAGGTAAACCCGAAGAATATATAGCCTATGCTACAGCGTTATCCCTTAATGATATTTTAAGAAAAAATAGAGGTACAGTCGGCGATGTAGAATCTGGAGTAAGATATTATGAAAAAGGATTCTCGCCTGCTGATATAGCTACTATAAGAAAGAGGGTGAAAAATGATGGCATTGATTTATCTAAAGTATTTGAGAGGGATAGCAAAAGTGGCAGGTATTTCTTAAAAAAATACGATGATGTAAAAAATAGTTTCTCGGATGGTGAAGAAAAGGTGTTTTTTAATGCACTGTATTCTATTAGTGGAATGGAGGGCGTTGGAAACTATGCAGTAAGTGATATTAATATAGCTGATCAAATAACTAAGGTTCAAGATGATGGTATAAATGAGATACGTAAAGAATATCTCGAACTGTATTCACCTAACACAGTAACGTATTCAACCAAATTAACCTCCAAGGAGGCTGGTTATAGAGAGATGGGGGTTCTCAGGGATCTATTTACTAAGAAAATGGCAGAGCATCCTGTTGGTAAATCGAAATCATCATCGGCAACTATTGAATCATTTTCTTTGACAGAATCGGGAATAGCCGACAATGGAGAGAAGACTTACAGTTTGGTTGCTAATCATACTGGTGAAAGAGAGGAAATAGATATTGTTGAGGTATCTGAAACAGAGTTGATAAATAATGGCATAGATCCTGGTATTAATACTCCTTCCGTCGATATAGGTGGATATGAAAGTGGTATTATAAGACCTACATTTGGAAGTGATACCAATATGTGGTATCCGAAGATGCTTGAAAATTCAGATATATCACCCGCTTATGCTTCTGTATCTTCAATGATGAAAGTGTTATCGGATATGATAAATGAATCTGGTAATAATTTAGATGATATGCCAGAACAAAAGGTTTGGCTTCTTAATGCAGCTAAAGATATATTGGATAACAGTGGAAAGCTTGGTGTAAAGGTTGAAGGTTATGATCCTAAGACAAGTTACGGTTATGGATATGAGACAAGGCTTTATCTTATGGAGAATGGTAAACCTGAGTTAATAGATTCGTTTGATACTCCTAATGTATGGTTTGCGGATAATGTGTCTAAAGAACTTGCTGTTGCGCCTCAGAAAAAAATAGTTGATTTTGTTGTGGCAGCCATAACAGAAGAGATTAAGGATATGGTGGCAGCAAAAGAAGGAGGTAATTTGCCTACGTCTTTGAATAAAAACGGCAAGTTGATGAAGTTGTTGAATAGTGTAAATGGGGAATAATATATGGAAAATAAGGAACAGACATTGGTAGAGAAATCAGGTTTCTTACCATCTACTGGATTGAGAGGGTATAATGCCGGAGTTCCTACGCGATATGAAGAAGAATCTTCTCTTATTGAGGGAGCAAAAAGAGAGATGGAGAGGATGAAAGTAGGTTCATATACTCCCCCGGTATCAGCCATAAATCCTGATGATGATTCAGAAAAAGGATATGATATTAGCGGAATAGATACTTCTTTTGATGTAGACACATCTTTTTCTGGACTAAAATCGGCTCTGAATGGTGGAGATGATCCAAGAAAGAAGAAAGAGGAGTCTTATAATAAGTTAAATTCCATGATAAAATCTATTCAAGATAAATCAAGGAATACTTATTCTGGTAAACAAACGTCTTATGGTGAGGTTATAGCTGGTAATCAACAGTCATCTGCTGCTGATTTTGGTGTATTTGGTGAAGGAAGAACTATTAAGTTAGATGAAGCATATGACTTTTTATCCGATGGGAACATCGGTCTTGCAAAGTTTAAAAGTTATATGCCAGGAAGGGATAATGAAGATTATTACGGAAGAAGTCAAACTACTTGGAATAAGGCTGTTAATGGCATAGGGAAGCTTGTCACAAAAACAGCATTATATGGTGTATCAGGAGTAGTAGGTATTATCCCGGCTGCGTATAATCTTATAAAGACTGGTACGTTATCTTCTGCATTTGACAATGATTTTACACGAACCATAAATGATATAGATGAAAGAATAAACCACTCTCTTCCTCATTATTATACAAGAGAAGAACGTGATATGGGATTTTTGCAGAGTCTTGGAACTGCAAATTTTATTTTTAATGATGTTATTGGAAATGGTCTATCGTTTACGACAGGAGCTATTTTGTCTGCCTACCTTACAGGTGGGATGGGTGTGTCAAGTCTTGGAGCTGTTGGTGCTAAAGTAGGGATGAGGGTGGCCGGAAAGATGGCGGCGTCTAAGATTGCGGCAAGTGCTGTAAAATCTGCTTTTGGAGCGTATAGGGCAGGAGCGATGTACGGCAGGGCCATAGGCAATATGGCCAAGGTAGGAGTAAATACGTTTGTGGGCGCCGGCTGGGAGTCTGCCGTGGAGGCTCAGTCCTTTATGAAAGACTCTGAAAGTAAATACAAGGAATATTTTAAAAATATGTATGGTCGGAATCCTAATCAGTCTGAGATGGCTGAATTTAAGAGTTCTATTTCCGATACGGCAAACAGCATATTTTTAGCTAATATGGGTATAGTTGGATTATCCAATTATCTTCTTCTGGGAAAATATCTTGGAGTAGACACTGGTTTTGCTTCTAAATACATACCTGGATTAAAGGGTGTATCAAACACATATAGGGGATCAAAGAGTTTTGTAGATCGCTATTTGTTTGGATTAGGGACTAAGAAGGTAGCGGGTGATGCTGGAAGATTACAGACGGTAAAAGCAAATTTATTCCAGAAATCCTTAGCTACTATTTGGAATGTATCTAAAAGACCCATATCTGAAGGTGTATGGGAGGAAGGCATGCAAGGTGTTGCTCAGCGCATGGGAGAAGATTTTATTAGATCAAGATATGATAAGACGTATCTTGATGCTACGTCTTCTATAGTTGATTCTTTTTCTAAGGCCATAGCTGAACAATTTACAACCAAAGAAGGATTGAAAGAGATTGGCATAGGAGCCCTGATTGGTGGTTTATTTGGAGCCAGAAATGGTGCTTTTGGTTTATATGAAAGGAGAAATAAAGAGCGTACTATTAATACTGATGTTAAGAAATTTAATAGTAATAATGCTTTTACTTCTCAATCCGTAAAAGACTCTATGCGAAATTTAGCCGAATTTAATGCTCAAATGAATGATCCTGAATCAGATTATTATTCTAAATTTGAATTATCTGACAGAATGGGAATGTTAGAGGATACGGCTAACAATTTCAGGTCAATGGTTAAAAGCCTTGACGAAAATGAGTTGGCTTCTGAAATGAAAGTAGATGAAGAAACTGTTAAAAAATACAAGGAAGATATTATAAAAGATTTTGATAAGAAGTTAGCCAATTATAAAAAAGCTTCTTCTTTTGCTGAGGCTATTACTGCTGAGACTTCATCTGATCTTTATCGATCTAATGTTGCTAATGCTGTGTTTAAGGGGTTGGATGCAGAAGATATAGCAATGGAAGCATCAAATGATATTGCTGATTATGTAAATGACAATAATTTGTTTGATGATATAAATACGTTTTATTCATTATCAAGTCAAGCTTTTGATACAGTTAATCAGTTAAGGGAATTGCGTAATGAGATCAATGATCTGAATGCTGAAATAGAGAGGTTGGCTACAACTCCGAGAAGAGTAGAGGATGGCAATGATACCGAAGCAGAGGCTATAAAACAAAAAACTATTAAATACGATAATCTTAATAAGGAATATAGAAGGTTGTCAGAAGATCTTCTTAGTAGTTATAAAGAAGTATTTTATTCTTTTGATCCTGGAGTATTAGCTCTTGAGTTGTTTAAATCCGAAACAATAACTGCTGAAGATATATTGAAAGCTTATGACTCTGTAGCTTCTTTAAGTACTTATATTGAGAATAATAAAGGGAAGAAAGAAGCAGAGGATTTAAGAAATATGGTGGTGAAATACCAGAAAGCCATTACCCAATATAAGGTTTTACGGTCATTTATGAACTCCATACAGGATAAGAAATTCATGAGACATGATTTTTCTTTATTTTCTAAGTTCTTAAATGATATGGTATCTTCTAATACTAAATCTATAGAAAGTGATCGTTTTTACCAGACAGAGGGTAATAATATCAGTTTGGATGAAAAAATAGATGAGCTTCTGAATAATGGAGAAATAAATTCAGATGAAGCATTTACCATGAAAGTATTTGGTCATCTAAACGATGGTATAACTCAGAAGCCGAAAGAAGATATATTGTCTGATTTTGATTATGAGTCGGCAATGGAAGATCTTTTGTCTGCACCTATAGAGGTTAAAGAACGTATCGTAGATAAGATATATACAGGTAATCAAGATCTTTTATCTCCAAGGGAGAAGGAAATATATGAAAAGTATAAACAGGATATTGATGATTATATATCAAATCTTGGTGATAGTCCGGCTAAGATGATAAAAGATTTATCAGATAAAGTTAGGAGACTTACTGAACATCGATCTGTGTATGAGGATAATAAAGCTATTATTGATATGGCTAAATCCAATTTGGAACCAGATCAAAGGAAGGAACTTGATGATGCTATTTCTTCGTATGTTGATATAATGAACAGACGGGACAAAGGGGAGAAAGTTGACGAAGATAAGCTTGCCGATTCGGTATTTACCATAGAAGATCTTGGCCAGGTTGGAAACATCACGGATCTCCTTCCTTATATCGAACAAAACAGGATTATTGATAAAGGTCGTATTTCCGAATCTACGTTAAGTAATTTTGGGGAGGATGATGCTAATATAGATTCTCTTGTAAATGAATTAGACGAATCTGATAATACGCCGGGAGCCAATATAGATAGCGCCCAGAATCCAGAGACGTTGATGGTAAGAAGAATCTCCAATGACGGCAATGAAAGGTATGAAATTGCAGGTCTTAGAGCCGATAAATTTATATCTTCTATAAAATCATTGGTTCCTATTCAAATAAGCTCTGAAACGAACGCTAATGGCACTAAAAGGTATTCTCTTAATATAGGTGGAGAAACGGCTACTATAATTGAATTGCCTTATCATGCGAGATGGTCTATAGACAAAGAATCGGCTCGTGTTCTTAACCGTTACACAGACGTGTCTATTCAGGACGTGGGTAATTCCTATTCTTTGGTTTATAAGCGTCTTGATTCAGATGAATTGGTTCCGTACAGAACAGGTGTCGGATTCGGAGAGAATGAGGTAGATAAAATAGATCAGGAAGCATTATCTTCTTTGAAAAAAGGAGATAAGGTTAATCTCGAAATAGATGTAAATGATACTTATAATCAGTCTCTTTTTGCCGAATACAATGACGCTGTTCAGTCCGGCGATAAAAAAAGAATAGAATCTGCTGAGAATAAACTGGTGTCCAATATGGTTATCAAGGTCATGAGTGGGAACAGATTCGTTTCTGTTGTAAAAGCTGATACGGGAGGCATAGATGGTATAAGTAAAATAAGAAGAACGGCTTTTAACAAGTGGAAGAAGGACGCCGGCCGGTCGGCTACCATCGGCGTCGGCACGCATGTTGTTGCCCAGACCCTTCCCGGAAGACCGGTGTTTAACATGAAGGTGAACGGTCAAGGATATGGCCAGATAGAAAATCTCCCTATTACCGAAAAAGGTGCTGAAAAAGTATCTGATGTTGGATATGTATTAAATGGCAAAGTCGTGCTTAAGACCGGATCTAAATACACAGGCTTCCCATTTGCTTATTCTATATTAAATGACAAGGAGAATAATTACAAAAATGTAAGAGTTCCGGTAGTCGTCATCAAAGGTAAAAACGGTCTTAATTATCTTTTCCCAGTTAGCCTACGTTCTGTAGAATCAGAGGAAGGGCAGAAATGGATGTCTTTTATAGATATGCTGCTTGAATCTGGTGATTCTGAATTGCTACAGATGGGTCAAGATGACATACAAGATCTTAATGCGTATCTAACCAAGTTAGGTCTTGATCCGGCTTCGTATCAAGTATCGTATTTGAATCCTATTTCAGGGCTTAGAAAAGCTCGTGAGGCTATAGAAAAATTATCTACGGTTCCTGATGTTGTTAAGTGGGTAGAAGATGAAAGCAGGAATGTGAAAGACATTGTGACGTCTGAAGTAGAATCTGGAATAGATTTCGAAGGTGAGATGTTTGTCGCTCCTAAGATCAGGATTCAGTTTGGCGAATCATCTTCCAGACCTAAATCGCTTATAGAGGATGATCTTCCTTTCTCTGATGAGGGTAAGACCGTTACTTCTAAGGTAGAAGATGTGGAAGTTTATGAAGAGGAAATGCCAGAGGAAGGGGCTGCCCGGGAGACTCAGCCGGCGCCATTAGCTCAGCCGGCTCCTGCGGCACAAGCTACGCAGTCTTTACCTGGCAAGAAGCGTACCTCCAGGAAAAACTTCTCTCTTATGTTAAACGAAATAGAATCTCATATAGAAAAAGAAGGATTGCCGTCTTATGCTAATATTTTTGATTTTATAGCAAGGAAGATTGTAGGAGGTGATTTGAGGTTTCTTCGTGAGAGAGGTAATCCTAAAAGCCTTAAGGAAGAAATGGGATTAGAACCTAAAGGAACAGTAGGTGATAAAATATCCACTCCTTCCAGTAAAGGTGGTAAGACCTTAGAAGAATACGTTTCTTGGCTTCGTTCTCAAACAGATCAGGTGGTGGTTGATTATGTTGGGCCAAGATCTGATGAACAAATTATATCAGAGTTGAAAAACTTTTTGAAATATATTAATTTTGTTCCAAGTAAGGCTTTAAATTATTCTCTTAGAGTCAATGGCATGGATACCCTAAAAGAATATGGCACAAAAGAGGAAGTAGAAAAAATGGAATCTGATATCAATAGTTTGGTTTCTAAAGTTTTGCCTACGGTGGATAATAAAACTGTAGAAGATGTTTCTACTGCAATAAAATCAAACAACTTGCCTGCCATATGGAGGCCCGTGGAAAGCCTTGATATGACAAACGAGGAAAAAATAGAGTTTTTGAATAACGTAGCAGATTTCCTTAGCGGCATACCAGAGTATGCCGCTGTTGTGGAGTCTATAGAGTCAGAATCAGATAATATTTTAAATGATGGAAAAGAAGGAAGTGCAGAAGGCGGTGCAGTACGCACTGAGGAAGATGGCGATAAAAAGGGAGATGGAGAAGGCAAAGGACAATCCAGAACAAATGTCGAAGTTGAAGGAAATGTCGAATTACCTGGATCTACAAAAGGAGAAATAGAAAAAGACGAACCTCGTATATCCGAAGAACCGCTTACTCACATATCAAGGGTAACATCTCCTTATTTCCTGTACGGCGGTGATGAAGCATATACATCTGTTCCGGCTAAGGTAGAACCTATACCAGAGAAGATAATGGGTCGTAATGGCATTAAATTTGGTATGAGTGTAGTCGAGTTAACCAAATTAGGGTACAAAAAAGCTGGTGGAAACTGGATATATAAATTCTATATGAACTCAGGTGTGTATGATTTGTATAATATCAGTACCGGTGAAGCGTTTAGGGCAAAACCGGATCTTGGAGTTAAGATAAGTTCCAGTGCATTCATCCGCTCTTTATCTCAATCTGGTAGAAAAATACAAAATATGATGAGTAATATGAGCCAGGAAGAGATAGATAGGAATAAGAATCTCGTAGAAGGTTCTGATAATTCGGATTCGATAAATGAGTTAAATAAGGAGTGTTGAGTATGAGAAGGAGATTTTTTAATGCTGCGGATAATTTCGTGGGAGGATGTTATAATAAGTTATCCAATGAAGATATAAAAAGGCTTGGAGGAAAAAGACCTTATGTATGTCAGTTTAATAAAATTCATATACATATAGGACCTGTATTAAAAGATCATGATTCTGATGTTAGTTACATAATGTTTAATAGTGATTGGAATTATGGTGGTTATGAATCTATGGTTTATAATCATAGCAATAATGGTATTTTTATATTAGGTGAAAACAAAATTGGTAACATAGAAGATCATATACAAGATCTAACATATTGGTACGAATATGATCCAAGCATTAATAAAAATTATTGTTATTTTTATTATGAGGCTAATAACAGCGGAAATGCTATCAAGTTGAATGGTGAGTTTGGTGATACCAGTACTGTTTTCAACATTCCCAGCTTGGAAGTCACCACTCTTCGTGATGGCAGTTTGAGTTTTCCGGAGATTTATATAGAAGGAATTTGGGATCCGTCATTGTATAAGTCGGTTTTATAATTAACTTTGCAAAAAAAGTTAATTACAATGGGTGTCAAATGTCAGATAGAAAAAAAGGAAAATGAAATAAAACGGGTTAAGGCTCCTAACGGGGAGCCTTCCGTTCTTTACGAAAGTGCTTTAAAAGTATTAGGAAACAGCGAGCGGGCTCTTCAGGTATGGGCTAAGGCTTACACTCCTGGTTTTTTGTCGTATTATGGTCATTGGAATAACCCGGCTCCAGGGGAGATGTTTAATACCGATCCCAATGGTGAACCTCTTTTAGAAGACGTGCTGTCGTATATGAAGCGTCAGACTTATTTTGCTGATCCTTTAACGGCTCAGGACATTAAGGATGTAAGGGATTTCCTTTTGTCTACTCATTATTTTTTCAATGCGTCTTCATTGTCTAATGCTATTCTCTTCGATTTTTATGTAGATGGCAGTTTGATACTGAATGAGCAGAAATTAAGGAGATCCGGTTTGTATAATGAAACAGAGATAAGTCGTATTTTATCCGATCCTTCTGTTTTAAATGAGGTTTCGACTTCCATGAGAAAGTTAATAGATTCTTCTATTAACGAACATGATAGGGAAAAAGATAATTATTTTATGTCTATTGACTATCAGTATGGTCCTATTGTTTACAAGGAGGGAGTGTTTAACCAATTTGGTAAAAAGGTACCATATAATCCTTCTGAGCTTTATTATGCTATGCGTAAAACAGTAGCCGGCATAAAAAACTTTTCTGAATTTTCATCTGCTTTTGAATTGTTGAGAAATTCATATCCTGAACTGGTTGAGAAATTCGTTTCTGATAAAGAATTTGCCGAATCTATGTTTGATGAGTTCTCATCTACGAATAAGATTCCGGTAATAAACATAGAAGGGGATGATGTGGTGGAAGGCAAGAGAAGATCCTTATCTAAGCTACAAGATCTGTCTTATTACAATCCTGGCAAAATAGAGTTCCTAAGAGCTCGTATATCAGCTTATTTACATAGGGCTAATGCCGACACCGAATCTGATTTAAGAAGCATGATATGGGATATAGAAGAGGCTTGTACGTGGTTTGGCATAGATATAATAGGGACATCGGAAACTTATGATGGCACAGAAGAATCTTTGAATAAGATAGATAATTTGATGCTGGATCTTGATATTTATGTGGCCAGGCATAATGATGTAAATTATGCTCCAACGCTGGCATCTTCTATAGATGATGTTCTTGGTGATAGCACAGATTATTATTTTGGATTATTACCGGAGTATATGGATAATTTGAATATCGTTTATTCTGAATCCGATATAGACCCAGTAGAAGCGTTTGAGAAACATTCATTGCTTAAGGTAGGAGATAATCTATATCAAAGGATCAGCAAAGATGATCTTAACGAGATGTATCAAATATCAACAGTGTTAGCCAAGCACAACCTAACTCATTTTTCTACTAAAATATATCCTGAATCTTGTTTTAAGAACGGCGTTTTGGATAAAGAGAAAGTACGGAACGTAGATAATAATACGCTCATGGATTCCATTAAAAAATACGTCAGATCGTTCATGGATTCTCAGAACACAGAGGACATGATAATGACCAGGATGGCGTTTGGGCACCCGGAGGTACTTGACGTTCCTTACGTGGATGTGGATCGGGAGTATAGTCGATACATGAACAAAAAACAAGATAGCGAAAACCCATTATCCTTATTCGATTTATACCAATCTTACCTTGACAACAAACTCCATAAAACAAAATTATATGATAATGCCTATAAGTATCTTGACTTCAAACCTGGTCCATCTTTGGGCCTTATTTCTGATGATCCTGATATTTTGAAATCAATAGAATTATCTTTATCTGGAAAAGACAGGTTGATGTTGTTTGATTATAGCATGACCAGTACCGATCCTTCTTTATCAGAATTGTTTTATTTGGAGAAGTATGACCCTTCGTATGCCGGGAATGATTTTGAACACTATTTTTACACCAGGCACCCGTATTTGTTAAAAGAAAAATCGGGCCCTAATATCGTAGAGCAAGATGGTGTTATAACAGCCGAAGGTATTTATGATAATTTTATAAGAGTAGGTAATAAGATATGGTCTAAAGTAAGCGAGAGTAGTTCCGGCTCTATCTACCAAAATCTGACAGGAACCGAATCAGAGGTGAAATACGATTCTACTCAGAAGGCTAAGACGGTAGAAACCGATTACGCTCCATACCAAAACAGATCTGGCTTGACGCAAGACATGACCGTAAGCAAGTCTGAATTGGATGATCTTAACAAATTGGAATGCAGGTAATTTTTATATACATATATATAGTTTTTTCATAGTTATAATTTGGGAAGTGAGGCTTGTGAAAGTCTCACTTCTCTTATATATGCACGTATATCAATGACATATAAGAAAAGTTAGATTTTCATTGTTTATGGATTATTTTTGTTAAGTTTGCAATATTAGTTTCAGGAAGGGATTATGGGAATAAGGAAAAAGTAAGAACCGAACGTAACTAATAACAGTAGGAAATGAGAATCAGTACCATCAAACGTAATAACAGCATTCATCTTATGTATAAAAACATTATGAATGATTTAGGTCAATTAAGAACTGTAGTTTCAAAATCCTATATTTATAATCTGATACAAAATCAAACCGGATTAAGTATCAGAACTATATCCCATGTCTTGAATCACACAAAAGAATAGGATACAGATTCTTTGTGAAAAGCATACATTTTCATACATTTGTGTGTTCTTTAGTTTTTAGATTTAAGTTTTTCATGGTATTAGTTTAGATTAGTGTAGATCAGGGTTCGCAGTGATGCGGGCCCTGGTTTGATTTAAAAAGTATTAAAATATTTGCTATTTAAAATCCTGTTCCTGTCTTTGCTCCAGAAACAATGAACAACGAGATCCCACCTCTGGTTGTTTGATGTTGAAAGATATTTTTGGCTCATTAGGGTTTGTCATAGTGGGATCTGACATTCTCTTTTGGGCCTATTTTTTTATCATGGATAAAGTTTCTGTTTTTGAAAGTTCGGATTTTGGAGAGCTTAGAATTATTGTAGATCCAAAAGGAGATGTTTGGTTTGTGGCGTCAGATGTGGCTAAATCTCTTGGATATATAAATGCTAAAGATGCGGTAAAAAGACATGTAGATGATGATGATTCTATGCTTTTGCAAGTATCTGATAATCAATGGGGCGTAAAACGATCTATATTGAAAACCAGATATATAGATAGTATAAGAATAATTAATGAATCTGGTTTATATTCTCTTATATTATCTTCAAAATTAGAGTCTGCTAAGAGATTTAAGAAATGGATAACATCTGAGGTTCTTCCTTCTATTCGTAAAACAGGAGAATATAAAACAAGTTCAGGCGGCAAGGGAATTTTGGTTCCTGACTTTTCTAATCCAGCAGATGCAGCAAGAGCATGGGCCGATCAGTATGAAGCTGCTCAGAGAGCTATAGCTGAAAAATCTCAGGCAGAGGCAGAGAAGCAACAAGCCTTGAAAACAATAGAAGATCAGCGTCCAGACGTTGAGTTTGCAGAATCGTTCAAGAAAGTTGATAATGATAGAATGTGGCTGATTCGTGATATTGCCAAAAAGTTAGAACAGAATGGTGTTATCATCGCTGAAAAGAATCTTCGCTCATTTCTTGAAGAAGCTAAGTTTATGTTTAGAAACGGTCTTGGCAAATGGGAGTTGTACAGTAATGTAGTGGCTAAAGGATACGGTGTGTATAGATCATATTTTGTAGACAAGTATTCTGGAGAAAGGGTTAATCAACAAACTATCTACATGACTGGTGCCGGATATGAAGTGACCCTCAATGGCATAAAAGGAAAACTTAAAAATGTATTTTTAAAATATGGTAAATTTTCTTGAGTTTATTTATAGGTAGTGTTTTAAAAGAATAAAAAACACTACCTTTTTTTTGTTTCTGTCTTTTCTGAAAATACTTCTCTTCTATAGGAAATAAACACACCCATATTCCACCCTGCAATCATGATCTTTGTTACGTGCTTCATGCACGTATGTTTAACAATTAAATACTATAAAATTATGGGTGGTGATAAAATCGTCCTTTTAGATGGAGCCGGGGCTAACGGTGGTGGTGCAGCCACTAACGGTCTTCTTTCAATGATTCCCGGCATGTTTGCTAATTTGATAGGTGGTAATAAAATGGATCCGAATCTGGTGGCGGCTTTGATGAACGGTCGTAACAACCAGGACGGTTTCGGTGGGGCTAACGGTTGGTGGCTCTGGATAATTGTTTTGTTCTGGCTGTGGGGTGGACGCGGCTTCGGTACGGTTTTGGAAATGGCGGTGATTGTTGTGCCAATGGTTTGCCGGCTCAGTTGAATAACGATTACGGTCGTGAACTTTTGATGCAGGCAATTCAAGGTAATCGTAGCGCCATAGATCAGATTGCTTCTGCTTTGAACTGTTCTACTACTCAACTTCAAAACGCTATCTGCAACGTACAGGGTGCCATTGATAAAGTAGCTGGTCAGGTAGGTATGACTTCTCAGGCTGTTATCAACGCAGTTCAACAACAAGGTTGTGAAATAGGAAATCAAATCAGCTCTTGCTGCTGCAATCTGAGTTCGTTGATCAATCAAAGCACTTGCCAGACTCAGGGAATGATTACTCAGCAAGGTTTTGATAACCAGCTTCGCACGTTGGAACAAACCAATGTCTTGCAGAACGGTCTCAACCAAGGTCTGGCTAACAATCGTGAGCAAGCTACAAGCCAATTCAATATCTTGTCTGCGAAACTTGACGCCCAAACCGTTATGATCAATGACAAATTCTGTCAGTTGGAAATGAGGGAGATGCAGAACACTATTGCTCAACTTCGTGAAGAAAAAGCGGCTTTGACAGCTTCGGCATTATCTCAGCAACAAACCCAGAATATCGTTGGTCAATTACGCCCGACGGCCGTCCCGGCCTACCCCTCTTGTTCTCCTTACCAGGCTTATACTTGGGGACAGGTATTCGGAGGAGGTTGCTGTAATAACGGATGCGGATGTAACAACGGATGTTGCAATAACAACGCTGCTGTCTGATTTTATTAAGAAAGGAGGCTAATATGGCTTGTGTTTCTAAAATAGGATCGTTGTATGAGATGGTTACGAAGAATGTTATTGTCAGTACGACAAATACAGTCTTCGGTATTAACCCACGGGCTTGGATCGCCCTTCCGTGTGAGGGTCTTATCCTTCTTAAGATAAGGCAAGTAGTCCCCACAGCCGGAAGTGCTCTACCGGTACAGATTGCGGTCCCGGCAAACAGCACAGTTTCAACAGTAGGAGCCGACACCTGTTGCCCGGTTACGGGAGTGAATGTCGTGAACCCTATTAACGTAGCTGTCACGGGTGCTGCTATGGTAAATGGCACAGAACGCCTTCTGTACTTCAATAAAGTTCGTGGCGTGTTAAGATTAATGGATTGTTGTGTTCCGACAACAACAGCCCAGGCGTCTGAAGTTAAAGCAGGTAAATGATTTCAGTAGGGTGATGAAGATCATCACCCTATTTTCACCTAACTAATATTTTGATCATGTTTTCAGATTTGAAGAAAGGGTTTCAGGTACATACCCTTGATACTAATACAGTACCTAAATACGAATTGGGAAAGGTAGTAGCCGTATCCGAACCCAGGTATCTTCCTCCTCAGCCAGGTCAGTATCAGGCGATGCAGACCCGCGTGGTGGATCTGACGGTAGAGCTCACTGGCGAAACCAAGACCTATACGGTCCCGGAATCCCAGAATGTGGCTAAGGCTATGGGCATAACATTATCTACCAGCATAGATCCGATTATGAACGAACTGAATGCTATAAAAAACACCAGTCAAGACATAATAAACAGCGTAGATGCCCATCGTGCCAAGATAGAGGCTTGTGAATCTATATTAGAAGACATCAATCCGGCATTCAAACAAACGAGAGAGCAGGATCGTAAAATAGCTGGTATAGAAAATAAGGTGAATGACCTTACTGATTCATTCGAAGATTTAAAGAAGTTAATTGTAGAACGTTTGAAATAAGTGTAATATGATAGTATATGATTTAAATTCAGGACACAGAGAATATCCTGGATATGACGAGATAGAAGACAGACGAGGTGGAGGCAGAGGCAGAAGCCGGCGTTCTGATGGGACGTACATGGGGTACGGTGGTGGTATTTACGACCATTACGGTATGCATGAGAAGATGAAGGAAATGGAAGAACGCGAAAACGAGCTGGAAGAAAGGGAAAGAAGGCTTGAAGAGCGCGAACGTCGTCATGAAATGGAGGACCGGGAATACCGGAGGATGGGTTACGAATCCTACCCGACCGATTACTATGGAGACGACAGATACTACGGTGACGGACCTCAGATGCGTAGAGGTCGCGGACGTGGCAGAGGTCGTTCTTATTGAGGAGCAGACGCAGAGGATCCAGCTTATCAGAAATATGTAGATACTTACGGCTACCATTTTTCTAATGCTCTCGCTGATGAGGCGGTAAAGAAGATGGTCAACGTCGATGGATCCAAGAGGATCTGGAAGCAGCCGGAAATAAAAGATATTTTTGAAAAGTGCGGAGCGAAGAAGCCGGATAAAGCGACATGGGGCGATGTCCAATATGTCTTTGCAATGTACTATTCGGATGGTTTTCCGAAGGTCTTCAAATGTGAGAACGAGTTGGTGAAAGCTACGTTAATGTATTTGGATGATCCGGATGCTCCCGAAGGAGTAGCCTTTATAAGATGGCTTGCCGTGCAAGATTACCTCGGCGAAAAAATAAACTGGAAGGATCTGACCTGAGATCCAGATCCAGGTCCTTCCGGTGGTGCGGGAGCCATAGTAAAAAATATGATTCCCGCATTCCCGTTTTTCCCGTTTGGAAAAAAAGGAATAAAAATATTATACCGGTCGGCGGGCAATAGAATACCCGTGGCCGGTTTGTTTCACATAACTTTTTTTTGGATATGAATATAGCACACGAATCTAAATCGAATAAAACCCCATTGTATTTAATAGGAGAGTTGATTGGCGTACCGAATACGGTTATGGACTCAGCATTGCATGAACTGAAAGATAGAATAGACAAAGACCCTAAATATAAAGATGTTAAAAATTGGCTCGAATCTTTACCCAAGATCTGAACCTATTTTTTTTCAATACCAGGCCCGATGCGATTTTAACGTATCGGGTTTTTATTTTAATTCATATTGTTTTATTTTAAATCTAATTAATTCATGAATGTCGTACTTTTATTGAAAAAGTATTCTATATGGAAAATAAGGAAGATTACGTTGGTTACGAAGATCAAGAACTGTGTAACCGGTATTACAAAGAGGCTGAAGCCATGAGGCAAAAGCAGGACTGGTCTCGGCTTAGGGCTGTCCCTGCTCCGGCCAAGGGAACGCCATCGCCCGGCTGGGGTCAGCTTGGACGTGGAAATGATGTCCGTGTTAAGTACGTTAGCATCAATTCAGGATTAGGAGGGGACAGATTATGACTGTAGAAGAATTGGCTAATAAAAGATACAGTGGCGAATTTGTTTTCATGCTTGGTCATTTGGAAGGTATAACAAGATTCGTTTTTGAATGTTTTGATCCCAGACCTGATCACGAAGGTAAAAATACTTATATGGTTTCCTATTTTGATAAGGGACTTCGTAGAAGAGATGTGGTAGATGTGCCATGTTATATGAATGTTTTAGCAAAATAAATTAAAATATTGTAAATATCGTGGTTAGAATCGCATATTTCGGAACCGATGGCTGCCCTGGTCATTACGCTATTCCGATACGAGGTAAATTCACAGAAGAGGATATTAAGGTAATAGAATCTGTAGATTGTGATGATTTCTATAAGGTATTTGACGTCATGCGTTTTAAGATAGCTGAGTTTAAAGGATGGACGATATTGGGGATCCCGGCAAGCTTAGACGATCATAGACCTGGAAGCAAAACCGTTATCTTCATAGAGGGTGAAGCTAACGAAGCTGATTTTATAGAAGTCACACAAGAGTATTCTTTTCTTAAAAATAAGGTAAAGAAACTTGCCGAATTGTATCATGATGGAGAATGGCTTGCGACTGGTAAATTGAATCAAGATCCGCCTACTAACAAGGAGCGGTTTCAATTTACGTTAGACAAGGATGATATTATTAACATGATTAGGGGAGTCGATTTAGATCCTTATTCTGATGTGGCGAATGAAATGGAGAAAATCGGATTGGGATCATCATCTGATTCTTCATATGAGGGTCCCACATGGTCTTGGTTTGTTAACAAAGTAGAACTTTGGCAGAAGAATAATGTATGGGATAGTTTCTCCGCTGAGTTTTTGTGGGGTTTGTATTGTAGGATAAAGAAAGTATAGTAACAATTAATTTAAAACAAATCATGGAATTAAAAGATTTTAAAGATGTGGTTAGAGTAATGACAAAAGAAGAGTTCGAATCAACAATCGAAGAAGATATTAAATTCGTTGAGGGATTCAAGAATTTCTTAAAACATGATGATGCCACGAGGATAGTAGAGCATATCAAGTCTGTGTTAGAAGCATCAGTAGATTACTACTATCCTAATCATCCTGAAGTAGAATTTGAAAAAGATTTTAATATACAATACGATGTCAATAATATCTTGAACAAATACGGCCACACCGAAATGGGTATGTATAAAATACAGCTCTATATAGAGAATATTTTGGGTAGTATTCAAAACAAGAAGCCTGTAGACGTGGGAGAAGTCTCTGACGGATACCACACTTTCAATGAATTGTATCGGTATCGCATGTTGTATAACGCTGCCTTCTTTAATCTATTAGCCAGAAGCGGACAGGTTGAAGTTTGCAAATCAAGGAGACACAGCGACGGAGAAAAATGCTTCGGTTCTGATGATTGGTTTATTGTGATGGCGATCCTACCTACCGGTCAGGTATCTAATCACTATGAAAGCAAATACTGGGATTTGTTTGATGTTCCTGAAAGAGAAACCGCTTTCGAATACGATGGCCATACACCAAATGAAGCCTCCGACAGACTTGAAAAGTATCTCAAACTGCCTCGTCATGGCATGACATTCGAACAGGCTTTAGAACGGCTTAAATTAGGTCGTAAGATAAAAAGAATCGATTGGGGTAAAAAGTATATCTGTATGTTTGACGTAAATATATTGATGGTAGATACAGGTCAAAAAGTAGCATCAAATTGGAATCCAACCGAACATGATATTATGTCTAATGACTGGGAGATTGCGGGATGAGTTTGTTTGTATGTTCAAAGTGTGGCTGTATAGATAATACAGCCACATCATATTACTGGGCTCTTATAAGACCTTGTAAGAATCGTATTTACGATAAGTCGCTAAAGGGATATGAAGGCAAGCCTCTTTGTTCTGAATGTGCCGCTATTGAATATAGTAAGGGAGGCGAAGTGGTGGTAGTTCCTGGAACGTGGCACGGTAGGTTCAAGAAAGAATGGCCTACTGAAGAAGAAAAGAAACATATTGGTAAAAACGGAATATTAAATTTATAGTCATGTGCAATAAAGAAATCGTGATATGCGCTGCCATCTGGGTACAGGACGACAAGAAACGTCCCTATCAGCCCACCAATATACCATCCGGCACCGTGTTCTGTGGATTGAGACACCCCTCTATACTATCTCAACTTGCGGCATACGGTATAGCCCATAAAAACCGCAGTGTTCAAGGATTTTTGACAAGCAAGAACCGGTTTTTAACAAGAGAGGAAGCGTCTGAACTTGTTAGAAACAATAATCAGGAAATGGTAGTAGATAGGAGTGCCATTAGAGAACAGTTGTATTCAGAAGATTTGTATTAGTGTATTAAAATGTTTAAATGAAACTTGTTGAAAGACATATAGTTAAAGACAACTGGTTTGAGGATATATGCCTCAAATCTGGTTTGTTGTACAATTATGTTCTTTACAACATTCGTCAAGGAGTCTTTTCTGGTAACTACTTAAAGGAGTTTGATTTATCAAACAAACTTTGCAAAGAAAACCAATTTGATTTCAGGAATTTACCTAATCATGTTTCACAGCAGGTGATTAAACAGGTATTTAAAAACATAAAATCCTGGATGAGATTAAAGAAAGATTTTGAAAAGAATCCTTCGAAATACGGTAATCATCGTCCTCATCTTCCTTCTGATTACCAAGCAGGACATATCATAAAAAAAAATGGCGGAATTGAACTATTTAAACAAATAATAAAGTCGGGTACGTAAGTTATCCGACTTTTTTTTATATTTGTGGCATGGCAAGAGGTTATTATTGGATACCACAAACAGATGAAACGTTAAATGGCAGAAGCTATTACGTGGCTAAGATAGTAGGAGATATCACGTTTGATACTAAACGAAAAAGAATCGTATTTCAAGCTGATAGGTATTTCCCTGTAGGATCTGTCTTCCATTTTACGCACAATTGCTTTAACTATATCATAACTTGCCGACTTCGTAAGCCGGGGCTTTGGTTTGAAGCCAGGAGAGAGGATTCGGGCCCTATTTGCCCTGAAGATATTGAGCGCTTTGAATCGGGAAGGTTTATACACCGAGATGGGTACATGCATTACATATAAGCTGAACTTGACGATTTTTCGTCAGATTATAATTTTTTTTCATATTATTTTTAAGCCATCAGACTGAGAAGTTAGATGGATTTATTTTTTATGATATGCTTGATTTTTAACTACCTTTGTCTCATAACAAAAATGTTTTATTATGGCATCAACGTGTATTATTAAAAGAGATAATAAAAAGAAAGTTGTTTCTGTTTCTACCAGATCAGGGGACAGGTCTATGTTGTTTGATAAAATAGCATCTGTTCCCCTTATGGAGAATAGGGAACGGGCTACTACTGTTTTTAAAACCGTATTTTCTAATAAGTTCTTAAAGGCTTTTGGTGACTGGAGAAGGAATGTACCTGTTAATAAACAGGCTTATAATAAGGTAAAATCTAACATCGACCTTATCCCAGAAGCCTATAGAGAAAGGGTGCTGGATAAGGCTTCTAAGATGAGTAATCCTGTTCTTGTGTCAAAATCAGATGCACCTTATGAAATCCGAGAATCGGGCTTTGGATTCTACAGCCAAGATCTGGGTGATAATATTATGTTGGTGGATGCTATGGTTCCGTCAAGTATTTCTGTACCGGAAGGACCGGGAATAGACGCCGGACAGTATCTACAAGATGCTATATCTTCGGACTTTACTCCCGTATTTATGGTACAGGATAAGGGTGTTAATTATATGGTTATAAAAGACGGTCTTAAGATATTTAGTCCAGAAGAGTTACCACAGACAGATTCTAATCCTGTGGGTGTAACGTATCAGACCGGAGAGCCTCGTTTGTTTTTCATGAACGATCGTAGTCAATTATTTGAAGATTACGGAGAAGCTCTTCGCTCTGGCGGGAATGATATCAGAATAGGATTCTTATCAGGCACCGTTCAAGAATCTACCGTGGATGGCGTGGCAGACATTACTTACAAGGCTGGAAAGTATGTTCTTAATAATCCCAAATCTTTTATACCGGTCATGACCGCTTCTGCTTCTACTTCTTTATCAACAAAAGGCGGTATAATTAACTACCTTATAAAGAAAGATCTTTTGTCCGGATCCAAGATATTCGATCCTGAAACAAGGAGCTATTATCTTACAGGAGAAGGACATACAGGACAAATTAGACTTTTCAATTCGGCATTATCCTACACCGAGCTCCGTAATCATTTTGGTTCCGATGTTTCCATGAACGACCAGGGTATGATAACCATAAGCTCGTTGGATAATAGTAAGGTGAATATGAGACTCGCCACCGGAGGAACGGAAAGGGTTAGCAAAGAGCAGATAAAGAACGATCTTAAGTCTGGAAGATACAATGAATTGGATGCTAAGTACGATCATTTTGATGCGCTTGTAGTTTCATTCATATTAGAAGACAACGATCTTTATGCTGATACTAAAGCTAAGATCGTATCGGATTATAGCAGGCAGGAACGTGACCAACGAAATTCTATTGTCGAGATACTGAAAGCTCTTGGCGTTAGTGTCATAGGTATGACCGATTATATAGAGAAGTACCAAACCAAATACGGGCATGAACCTTCTGCTAAAGCATTGGCGGATATTGCCAATAACGTAATAGCAGTCGGCGAAGATGCTACTTTGTCTGATTTAGTAGAAGAAACATCCCACTTCCTTGTAGAGGCATACAGAGATCAGAATGCTGTTGAGGCTGTTCTGCAAGATGTAGAAGGTACGGAAGAGTGGAACCAATATGCAGGTCAGTATTATAATACATACGGTAAGGTATATGAAGGAGCTGAGCTTGATAATGCTGTTAGGAGAGAAATTCTTGGAAAGATCCTCGCCAGGGAGATGCAGACCGGCACAGCACAGGCGCCGGTAGAGCCCACCTCCTTCCTGGGGCGCGTCCGGCAGCTTCTCTCTGGAATCGTAAGCTGGCTTAAATCAGCTTTATCAACCCAAAGACAAGATTTGAATAACGTTATTAAAAACATTCGTGATCTTGCCATTACTGACATAGATAAAGGATTTGACACTTCTCTGTTAAAGGATAATGACTTTACATTATATTCCCTTTCTTCTATGAACAAGAACAAGTTTCTTGAGTCTAAGATCCGGGCATTGAGAAAAACCTTAAGAGACTTACGTCAGATAAGCTCTGATAGGGCTGTAACTACGTCTATGACCCTTGCTCAGCTTAAGACCATAGAAGATAAGATAAATAAGATAGAGACCGAAATAGACAAGAATGAGATGGCGGCTGCTATGAATAGCATGATCTCCACAGCCGAAGCTCAGGTCAGATACTTAAGTAATGTGGTGAACACCATCCTTCATGGTGATACCAAAGATGGTAAGCTTCACTTCAATACCAATGATCGAAAGAACGTAGATATTATCAACAATCAGGTTCTTCCGATCATGAACGATCTTCGAGGATATATCCGTAATAGAAGTACCGAATTTGATGAACGTGAAAAGCAGGATTATACAAATAGGATCAATACCGTCATTGCCGACATCAATGGTATTCAGTCTGATATTAAATCAGTACAAGACCTTGATGAAAGTACGTTGCTTGATAAGTTAATGAACGAACTTCATGTGCCGGCAGATAAGGTAAAGAGAGTAAAAGAAATTTTTGACAAGGTTCAACATGATGTTTCTTGGATAAGTAGGTGGTTTGGTATATTAGAGCATTCTTCCAGTCCGTTCAATAACGCTCTTGGAGCTATGATTGCCAAAGATAATTATAATGCGATGGTAAATGCCCAGCCCGCTATATCTGACTTCCTGGCATATACTAAAAAGCATGGTTTCAACAAATCCGAATTTGAAAAACTACTTCAGAAAGTAGATGGCAAAACTTCCAATTACCTTCGTAGTGCTCTTGATATGGCTAAATACGATCGTAATAAGAAGCTGGCACAGATGCGTGCGTTTGCAACTGCCATGAACATAGAAATATCAGAAGAAGAAATCAATGATATGGTTGACAATAATCGTAATTACGTATTTAAAAGAGAAGTAGTTGACAAGGACGGAAATACGGTTACTGAAAACGCTAAATTTAAGCCCTCATCTGACAGGGTTAATACTGATATTTTCACCATCGAGCAGGAAAAGATCTATACAGAACAGATGGAAAAGTGGGATGCTGAAAATTCAGAATTGGAATTTAGTGAAAGTTATGCCACAAGAATGGAATCCATATACAAAAAGGCTGAAGAAGAATTAGGGCATCCAGTTTCTCAAACAACTAAAGAATATCTTAATGCTCTTTCCCGGCAAAAACGAATACTGAGGCAGCCTTTTATTGATAGCGGTGGTAATTTTGATGAGGTTGCTTACTATAAGAGTAGTAACTACGAAGAAGAAGGACTGCTTCGTAAACAACGTAAGGAAGCAGCTTCGGAATACATATATGTTGGTACCAGACGTGTTGAAAAAACCGGAGATCAGCTTAAGATGGCCAAAGAAATACAAGCCATAAATGAAGTTTGGAGAAAAGAATCAAATAATGCCACTAATGCCGTATCAGAATCGTTTTTGCAAAAATTAAGAACGATTCAGAGCGAGTCAGGAGGGGAAGCTGCATTGAGAACGCTTATGTTGGGTGGTCACCTGTCATTCAACGATCGGTTTTGGAATGATATAGAATCGGAACAGTCAGCGCGCACCGAATCAAATAACAAGGCTTCGTATCTCAAAATGGCGCATGATATCATTAGTTCTACGACAAGCGATAGAGATGCGACTGACGTGGATTCTATTGTGAAAGATATAGAAAAAAATAAGGCCATTATCAAGGAAATAATCGGAAACAATCGCGATGTGGCTGATATCGGAGAAATCAATGAAGCGACATTTACCTCATCTGAAAGAGATGCTTTTAGGGCCGCATCTGAAGCTATTGAAGCCGATTACGCTATTTTGATAGATTATGCTAAGATGGTGGGTCTTGAAGATATTGATAAGTACCTTACTAAAAGCAGTAAGGCTGAAAACGAAGTAAATCAGTCTTATTTAAATGCTCTTGCTGACTCTAAGGAAATTGAATGGCAGTTTGCACAGCGTCATACTACTGCCAAAAAAGCCAAAAGGATTCAGGCTCTTAGAGATAAGTTATTCATGGCTCAAGATAACAGGTATATGTTTACCGTCTCTGAAACCAACTACTTGTCAGAAAAATTGGGAATAGATAAAAAGCTAGATCGTAGAGATTTTAGGAATGCGGTTAGAGCTAAGATGTCTGACATATTTGGACACGATAACGGAGTAGCTGAAGTGAACGATATCGTTAATGAATTTGCCAGGAGCCAGGTCTTTTCGTACTATAAACGCATGGCGCCTACCGGATATGCGGCTATGATCGACAAAATCGGTCGAGGTGAGATAGATGTGGCGCAGATGGTTAAGGACGTACAAAACGGTACATCCACCCAAGATTATGGCATGGACATATCGTACCTGTCTTTCGATCCTGCAAGGGCATGGGTGGCTGAATCTGAAGCCGAAAATAGCGGCCGTAATCCTGATTATGTAAAAGATCATGGGTATGGTCATCGCATGCCTAAGAAAAGCCTGTATCGTGATGAATCATATTTCAACGACTTCGGCATTAAGTATGATGCTGATGGTAATGAGGTTGCTACTAAAAACATAGAGCAGTGGAATATGATTCAAAAACTCAAGGAAATAAAAAGACAATCCCTTGATCTATACAAAGAGCAGAGCCCGAACCTGTATGCTATTCCACAGATATCCAAACAAGATATAGAACGTATAGAAGGGTTAGGTATCAGCCTTAAAAGTACGGTCAGGAACTTCGTATCCGACTTATGTCTTGACCGCGTAGATGACTCCCTGTATGGTAAAACACGTCAGGGTGAGGTATATGATCCGGAAGATAGGGTTCGGTCCATACCTAAATACTACATATATGAATTAGAGAACCAAGATGATGTATCTCACGATTTTGGCTACTCTTATTCGATGCTTATGATGCAGTCATCGTTATATAACGAAAAGCAGAAGTCTATAGAGCTTGCCCAAGGACTGGAGCAGATGTTACTGAATAAACAATTTGAGGGTGGTAAGAAGGCTGAAGCAACCCAAGCATATCAGATGTTCAGGGACTTCTTCAACGATCATTATTATGGCATTAGGATGAACACCAAAAAACTTACGGTGAACATCGGAGGATATACGGTAGACCTTACAAGAATTATGATGGCTGTTGAAAGGTTTATGTCGGTCATGAACTTGGCACTGTCTCCGTTTGTGGCAGCTACCGGCGCCCTTACCGGCCATATCAACCTCATCATGGAATCTGCCGTAGGACAGTATATAAGCAAAGACTCCCTTAAATACGCATCGGCTGAGTTTTCACGTCTTGCGCCATCTTGTATAGCAGAAACCGGAGACATAGATAGGAAAAGCAAATTATATGTCATAGGTGAGAGAATGGGGATATTCAATATCCGAAATCGTATGTATGGTGCCGGATACAATAGAGCGGCCAGGACCTTAATGCGTTCGCCTATGTATGCTTTTATGGAAATCCTGAACTACCCTCTTGATCCGCAGGTTATGATTGCTACTATGGACAATGTTCGTTATTACAAAGGCCGGTTCTACACGTTCCAAGATTTCAAGATGGAAAAAGAACGTAATAAAGAACAGAGTACCATAAAAAGAGAATGGAATGCATTAAAAGATCGTACTTTATGGAGTATGGTAGACGTCGTGGATGGGAAGGTGGTTGTAAAGCCAGGATCGGGTGTTACTGTTGAGGAAGTTGAAACCCAGATGGCTATAACCAGAAATCAAGTTCGTAGCTTGTCGCAGATATGTAACGGATCTTTGAATGAAGAAAACCGAACTGCCGCATCGCGCAACTGGATAGCCAGGTTCATGACCGCCCACCGAGGATGGTTGGTGCTGGCGGCTCAACGTCTGTGGAAAAGACGTGGCTTCAATTTCCAGACAATGCAAGAAGAGGAAGGACTGTCAATTACGTTAAAGAATATGATAGCCAAAACATTTAGCTTAGCTTCCGAGTCTGGTATGAAAAACATCATAGATGCCTGGAACGAAAATAAAGACAATATGAATGAGGTAGAGAAAACCAATATAAAACGTCTCAGTGTCTATGCCGGCACGTTCCTTATCATGCAAGCCGTATCCATGCTTCTTGCCGGATGGCGTGATGATGATGAAAACGAAGAAAGTTGGCTTACTCAATTTGGATCCTATGTCGGATTCAGAACCATAAACGAAATAGCTTCACAGATGCCGTTTATTATGGAGCTTAACGTTGTAGATATCATTAACGACCCGTTTGTCATGGGGCGGAAGTTGAAGGATCTTACTGATCTTAAGAATTACTCACTTGATAAAGTAACATCCGGCACATACAAAGGAGAGTCTAAGTTATTTAGGCAACTCGCCAAACAGACGTTTATCAAACAATGGTATAATATCAAGACGCCGGAAGACGTAGCGCGCGCCTATAATTGGTGGCAGCAGACAAACAACAAGTCAATGATGTTCTTCATCGGCGCTACTCCTGATTCGGAAGGAGACGATGACGTTAGTTACAAATAGACGAAGAATATCGGACTTGCATTGTTTTTGTATGATTCCAATATGTTATATTAGCATCGTCAAAGAGTAGATTGTACGTTTTTTTGTTCTTACTTGAAAGATTATGTAGGTTTAATTTTTTCTGAAATTGTTTTCTTACCGGTTCTCAGTCAGAGATGATAGAGAACCGGTTTCTTTTATGTTGTCAATTATTGCTATCTTGCAAACAAAAATCATGAGACGAAGATTTCAAATAGGGATGGGGGTAAATCCCTCGCTTATAATCAACAAAGGCATATACATCCAACATGTAGATGGAGGATTATATACAAAAGAAAATTGGTCTAATAAAGGATATTCCAATGATCTATGCAATGGAATAGCTCTTGTAGATAAAGTGTGTTTTGTTATAGCCACCGAATATATTGGCACATTTCGTTGGGGTAAGGATGGAAGAGTAGATAATGTATTTACACAAAATAGTTCTTATATGAAGACCGTTAAAAAGGATTATTGGGGGCGTGAAAATCAGAATGCGTATCTTGAATATGATACCAGTAATGAAAATTACGCTTTTAATAAAGCTAATAGCTATTTATTTAAAAATGGTCAAAATGGATATGTAGGTGGCGCCGGAGAGTTTTTTTGATATCATTGTATGCGAATGAAATAAACGAATGCCTTTTAATGGTAGGAGGTACGATAATGAGTAATAAAATGTGGACATCCACTCAATCTACACAATTTACCTATTCGTGGTATTATGATATAAACATCCAAGGAGATCATTTGGATACAAGTACAAGGAGTAATCCACGTTATGTCCGCCCCTTTACTGAATTAATTTTATGAAATTATGAGAAGAAGATTTGAAAATAATGCTAAACTATATGAGTATAAGATAGTTAGCGATTGTATAGGGGGGGGGAGGTAATCGTAGAAGGAAAGAAAGTAGGCACCATTCCACAGGGCGGGCAATTTATCTTTCTGTCTAAAAAAGAACGGCTGGATTCCATAAGTGTCCAAGGCGGTGTTCCAATGGAAGATAGGCAAGAGATCGATAATAGGGTTGATACGACAGAGGAATTGCTTGAACAGGATTCGGTGGTTCTTGCTATTGCTTTAACAACCTCTCCTTATTATGGATTTAGAGTAAGTGTGATAGCACCTGATGAGTTTACGCTAAGAACAACCAATAGGATTAATAGAACCTTTTTAATAACAAGCTTTACTCCACCTGCTGCTATATACGGTGTAAACTTTAGTGATCCTATTGTCCTTAATTATGATAGTTACCAATATGAGATGTCAGATCTTGTAATTGATGGACCTCATGATAGAATAGTTAGGGCAGATCCTAATTCTACTTGGGCTATAAGATGTACAGATGCCGACTTTAAACCTTTGCCATATCCAGAATCATGGTCTGGCCAAGGTTTAAATTCTATGTTCTTATCAGAAATGAAACGTCTTACTCCTGGTGATCATCATGTATCATGTACAGCTTATATTAATTTGGACTTGATAGATGATGGCGGAAGTAAAGTTCATACTGAATATCTGATATTAGAAAAAACACTTAATTTTACGATATGACAACAATCCCCAACCGTACGCCTATTGTATGGTTGGGGATTGTTGTAGTTACCATCTTTTCTTGTATAAGCAGAACATGAAATAAGTTTCTAAGCATTAACTTCATGACCTCCCCTATCCGTGAAAACTAAACCAATACCTTCTATGATATGTCCTACTACAGGAGCTTTGTCAAATTCCTCCTTCGTAGCCCAAGTAGCATTATCAGGCATCAGATCCTTGAATGCGTCCGAAACATCACCTTGACACCAGCAGTTATTTGATGTAACAATGCCTTTCCCTTCGATATTGATATACATTTTTCTTCCACCACATCCAAGGCTGTTCCATCCGCTCGGTACGTTTTCCACCATAGGCTTAAGCACCCAGCTTACACCGTCTATCCTAACCCATCCCGGATCGTCTTTGTGTTTGTCGTACAAGTTTTGCCAAAAAGAGCATTCGTAGCACCATCCCCTGTCTTCCATGACAGTTCTTATCTCACACCTTTCAAATCCATCTGCATCCATCGTGTGCGGAGAATGAGGCTGGTGAGGGGTGCCACATTTTGGACATACGAGTTTTAAATTATTTTTCATATTATTTTACTTTTACGATTTTAATAGAATCTCCGATATTGTATTCTCCTTAGTATCCAACGAATTTTATGATTCTATTATGTTTAAATATTGAAATTCTTTCGTCTTCAGCATAATACATCACACGTCCACCCTGTAAAGGACGTAGATCATATATAACCCATCCGTCATTAACCTGATGATTATTTGAACATGATGATAATACTAATGTCATCAATAAAATAAAATACTTCATATTATTTTCAACATAAAAATTTGTAACCTGGTTTTACTGCCTCTGCTTCTTCTCTCGTATCAAACATTAAGGTAGTGACAGCTCCTATGCCTTCGCAAATGTAAGACACTTTCACCCACCACCTAAAAATACCAGAACCGTAATCATCATAGTACGGCTCGGAAAGAATCTCTTCTACATACCCATCTAAATAATTCACGATCTCTCCTCCTTGTTTTTAGATTCTGCCTCTTCGAGTATGCTGATCACCTTATCAACAATATCTGAATCGGATATTTTCTCAATAAAAACATCCATTGCCTTAGTTATGTCATTGGCTTCTTTTTCTTCAAGAGCTATTTCTCCACCGGTAATAGCATCAGATAATGATGTAGATAAGTGTCTTATCTTATCAATGCTCATAAACGTAAATGGATTACCACCCCAGCCACCACCCATTTCTTCCATGATCTGATATCCACCTGAAATAAGTCTGCCTGATGTCATGGCCAAGGAGGATACGATTAGGGACAGTACCGCCGCTTCCGTCCGCTCCTCGGACACGCCCTTCGACCACACGGCTGCCCTTATAGCGCCGGCCAGGTCGTCTATGTATGGCATGAGGCAATCCTCCATCGCTTGTGTTATATCAGCTATAACCTCACTACGCTCTTTATTTATGTAGTAGATAGAAGCATTGTGCCTCTTTATCTCTTTGTCCATATCATTTAAAAGACGCTTGATATTGTGCTTATACATAGGACCACCCTTAATCACTTCCTTTAGCTTAAGAATGTAATTATAAGCCTGGTCGTTTACGAACAGCGTCATGGTCTCAACCGTTGAATGAAGCGTGTTGAGACTGTTAAGAATCTTATCGAAATTGTTTATCAAATAAGCTTTTCTGGCTTTTGCTGCATAGTTAATCATCGCATTCGAATTTTAGATTTTCAAGTTCATGTATTTGTAACCTAAGAGACTTAATTAAATTCGTTCTCTGTTCCTCTGCATGTTTTAAAGCCTCTTCCTTGCTTTCAAAAGCACAATCCCCTATCTGATAAGGGGTGTAACGATCAGGGGTGTCGGCTAATAAAAGACCACCACAATCTTCTATTCTGGCTTTTACCTTTCTTATTTTCCCATCTTTTAGACACATGTCTGTAACCCATACGAATTTACCATATAATTTACCATACTCTTCTGATCTCTCTTCTTGCAATTCATACCATTTAGGCTTAGGAAATCTTAATGTGAATCTAATTTCGGTATCTTTCTCTAAGACATTAATATCATACGCCTCCGGCCACAGTTCTTTTATGCTGTCTTCATCTTCAGCATACGCCACCAATACAAATGAATTACTGGATTCTGCACTACACCAATATGGATATTTTATAGGCCATTTGACTGGACGGTAGTCATTACCGCAGTCGGATTTTTTAATGTAAAATCTTGCTCTAATCATATCGTTATTGATTTAATAATTTTTCTATTTTAATTGATTTTGATGATAGATACATATTCCATGTTCCTCTGCCTCTATCACCTTTTTCGTTTTGTTTTTGGATTGTCAAGTACAGATCTCCGTCTTCACATACTTCAACTTTTTTCAAGAAGCCTATCATTTCATCTCCTGCTTCGTGTAAAATACGGATCTTATCTCCTTCTTTTAACCCATAATTGGAATCAAAATATTCTTTTTTGATTCTATCAATGTTGTCTTTATGTTTTTTTATAGCATAAAGCTCTTTTCTTAATAAATAATTTAGTTGTTCTATTGTCATTTCTTTTCCTCCTTATTTAATGGCATTAACCCTTTTCCGTGCTTGTCATACCACAGCATAGCTATGCAGTTCCATGCACATTGTGCAAGATGAAAACATCCTGTATCGGAATCCACTCTTTCCCCTTTCATGTATTCCATTAGGTGTCGAAACATCGCAGCACGGTACCGTTCAATGCCATTGTCAAGATTCTGCCAAGTATTAGGACCGTACTTTTTGGCTCCGGCATGATAGACTTTTACAATGTCCTCAATTTCTTCCATCGGAAGCAAATCCCATCGTAGTTTATCGTCAATGATGTCATTTTTCACCGATTTGTTTTCTCTGGATACTTTGACAGGAATAATACCCATAATGTCCGTTCCTACGATAAACGTCTCTCCATTGCAACAAACCTCCGCATATTCATCATCTACCTCTATGTCTGATACTGCCTCCACTATAGCTCCTCTGGCTATTTCTAATTCGGAACTGATTACATCACTTTCCAACATGCGAAAAATAGATCCTTTTGGATAAAGGATGTTTTTAGTATTATTGTCCATCTTTTCCATTGTTTTATCGTTGTTTTAATCGCTTGATATAATAATATAATCCATCATTCTCCTGTAAAGCGGTCAAATTCTTCTCCGCTCATGACAATGCGGTTAATGATAATTATGCCGTTATCGCTATAATCATCATCTTTAATTCCCATATCATCAAGCTCTTTCTTTAAGTCTTCAAATGTGGGACCTTTCTTGTCTTTAGAAAATAAAGTAGCATGTACAACCTTTCCGTTGTTTAGTTTTACTCTCACGGTATAGAGATATCCTTTTTCTTCTTCATCCTTTTTATTGATACCATCAAGGATGCTATTTATCATATCCTTGTTCTCACGTGATAGGTTGGGTATAGCTATTCTGACCTTGAATCTAAATACTTCGTTTTCGTTCATGACTTTCTGTTTTTATTGTTTTCAAAATATTGTCTTACGGCTTCTATGACTTTATCATCATCAAAAACTTCTTCAAACTCCGTGTAGAACCTATCTCGCTCCATGCAGAATGTGTTTTTCCCTTCCGGTATAGGACGGAACACAACCATCCTCTCTTTGTCGTGATTGGTTCCTATTATGTTATTATCTAAGATAATAGAATACCTTCTTGAACTTTTGTTGATAACAACATCATGTTGAAGACCATACAATTTAAGTCTTTCCCTTAATTCATTTGTTTTCATTTATATTACTCCTTCCAAATTTACTTTAATAGAACCATTTATGGTTTTAATGCTCCCATCTATGGTTGAAATCACATCATCTATATCATTTATAATACTTTCCATGTCATCAACCACCTCCTCCATATCAGTTACAGCCTGATCTGATTCCCAATATCTTTCTGAGTCTTGTAACGATTCCGGTATATTATCTCTCGCCTCAGTCTCTTCGTCTAAAATCATATCAACATCATCTTTGGCTGAATTTATGTTGCACTTCAACTCCGATAACTTTGATTTGATGTATTCAAAATCTGTTTTATACTTATTTACGTTGTTAATAACATCCGATATTTTTTTTCTTCTCTTGTTGTTCATGCTTTTATCCTATTATAATATTCTATAACCTTTTCTTTTCTATCTCCTGGTTTTACTGCCATATTCTCAGCCAAGAACCTAAAATACGACACCGGTATGTCCTTGAATCTAATTCCTTCATATTTTCCAAACCACATTATTATACTATCAAGATCGTCTTCTCTCCTACCATCTCCATTCACAGATTTAAGCGAGGCTGCCCGACGAAGGATCTCGTCTTTGGTAATAATATCACCCATCCTTATATTAGACAGAAGTTGATCGCCAGCAAACATACACCAGCCCTTAGAAGGGAATTGCTCGATTGTCAGGTCTTCTATCCGACCAAAGCGTCTCATGTTGTCGCAGCAATCAACTATCAGCGCCTCTTTCTTGTCAGGATGGATGCGGACGGCGCGGCCTAATATTTGGTAATAAGTTGAATATGAGAAAGTTGGTCGACCAAACATCACACAATCAAGTTCAGGAAAATCAAATCCGGTAGCAAGCGTTGAATAATTAAAAACCACCTTCAACTTACCTTCTTTGAAATCGGATATGATTTGCTCTCTTTTCTTTTTGGTTGTTAGCGATGTTACGACACCGGTTATGGCTCCCATCCTGGCATTCATGAACTCTGATATTCTATTACATGATTCGATAGAATCCATGCAAACCAAAATGGCTTTACGCTCGTTCATAAGTTGAAGAAGGCGCTTGTAGATAGAGTTGTTTAAGCCGTTTCGTACAATACTTTCTTTAATAGATTCGTTGGTGTATTCGGCTCCGGTACTGTTTAACATCAGAGCCGATTCATCAAACGACCATCGTTCGTACTTAAGTGGACACCAAAACCCTTGAGAAGTTAGTTCTTGTATTTGAGTCACATGAACTATTTTCTTGAAGAAGTTATGCTCGTCTTTCGTCAGCATATTGAGCTTGCTATAGTTCCCTTCCAGCATGGAACTGTAGGTTCGGAGGCGGCAGGGAGTGGCGGTGAAGCCCAGTACCTTCGCCTCTGGGAACCTGTTCATAAACTCCATAAATTCAGAACCTTCTTCAGGAGAATATCCTGAATGACATTCGTCTATCAATAAGGTATCTATCCCTATATCCTTCAACCTCGCTACATCTTTCTTTATGCTCTTTAATGTTGCATAAGTCATAGCCGACAGCTCCTTTATACCACATGAAGCAGAATATATAGTAGGTTTAGAACCGAATGATACGGCCTTTGCATAATTCTGCTCCAGAATCTCTTTTGAGGGCTGTAATACTAATGTCGGTCTATTTCTTTCATGTGCTATCTTGGATATCAGAAGGCTCTTTCCACATCCGCATGGGGCTACGATTATGCCAGGCTTCTTAGATCTTCCTGTAAGAAACTTAAGCCCGGCATCTACTGCTTCTTTTTGGTAAGGTCTAAGTTCAAAGCCCATCGCAATCTATTATATTATTTTTTGAAAGTTCTATTATCGCCTCTTTCAACATCTCCCTTGCTTTATTCTCATTATCTTCAAACAGGCATACACTGCATGTAGCACCTTTGGAGGGGTAGTCTCTGTAGGCTTCTGCTCTTTCTACAACGTACTCACAACAATAGTCGTGACTCATGTCTTTTGCTATACTTATAAAATGATCTTCTCCATCCATCAACACGCAATATTCAGCATCGTTTTCGCATGCAATAACACCTTTGTTTTTTAAAATGGATAGCACTTTATTTCCAAAAAGTCCAATATAGACCCATATATCTTTCCCTGCATTTTTGTAAAAAATATCCATTCCTTCTTTGATTGTGACTTTCTTTTCCATAATCCCTTATTTTATATCAGTAATTAAAACATATATTTTAGCAATATCTTCAAGACTCACAGAAGAACGTATATATAGTTTTTCTTCGTACTCATATAGAGCGTACCCTTCTTTTATGTCTAATATCTTAATCACATGCTTGCCTCTTTCAAATGGATCCTCAAAGTAGCTCTTATGTTCGTATCTTTGACCTACTTTGATTTTGTCAGTTTTCTTCTTCATCTTATAACGCTCTACTGCTCTACCTGTTTTTATGAAAGCTGTCGAGAGTAAGTATAATAAAACTAAATACAAAAGGATCGCTACTCCACATATTAGATATTCTTTCATTACACTCCTTTTAAATAGTTGAACCATATATCCTCCAGCTTCTCCTGAAGCTCAAACGCTTTCTTGAAATTCCCGCATCTTACAGCAACGTCTCTCATGTATTCTACGTTTATAACTTCCGGATCTTGCCGGTATTTCGTTCTTAACTTTTGAACATCCTCGTATTTCATCGTTTTATCTTTTTAGACGGATCCCAATCTGAAGAGAAAGGGCATTCGTTTTTGTTATGTAATCCAAAGTCACAATAATAACACAGCGCCGACGGGCAGGGTAGCTTGTTTTGCGAAACAGGCTGGCTTAGGGTGGCGCGCCGCTTGCTATACCTGGCTTCTTCTGCTCCCTGGATGTACGCTTGAAATGTTTTTACACTATTATCTTCAAAATCATACATTTTAGACAAAGTGTCATTTAGCATTTCTATAGATTTTGTTTTACGCTCTTCATCTATCTTAACCTTTTGGTACTGCCTGGTTCTGGTAAAGAAATAGATGTTCATATCTGGCAGAACTCCACCATATTTTCTATAGATGTAAAATGAATATATAGGATGCTGTAAATTCGTTTCCAACTTCTTAGAATCAAAAATCTTATTCCCTGATTTCCAATCTATGACATAATGGTGAACTACGTTCTTGCTCTTTATAGCCAGATGAAGGTCTACCGATCCTACTATGTACACATGAGTATGAATTACTCCATTTATATCAACAGGCTTAGGAAGACGGTACGGCAGCACAAAATCTTCTTCGACTCCAACTATAGCGCCGTGTCTGATAAGTTTCTCACAGGGATTAAGATCACTATCAGCTATCATAAACCTATTCCCGTCTTTTTTAAACAGATCCACAATCCAAGCAAGAAGCTCCCCAGATTGTTTCATGGCTATCATCATATTTTCCGGTGATAGCCAAGGTATGTCTTCTTGGTAAGCATAGTAACTTATTGCTTCTCCAAGGTCTTTACCAGAAGGCTGTCTTCCGTTCTTAAAGAAGTATTCCAGTGTCTTATGGATAACCGTACCATAAGATGTAGCTTCTTGTTTTTCTGTAGACCTTTTGCCCTCTACGTAAGTTTTATACCATTTCATTGGACAGGTAAGAAACGTATCTATCTGGGAATAAGATATGGCAAGACGTTTCACACCATTAAACTCCTTATATAGCAAATGCGTTTCCGGGACCATCATAAGTCATTGTCTTTAAATCCTTCTGGGTAATATACGACATACTTCTTACCGTCTTCTGGTGTCATGGCAAACTGCATGTAGTTATTACGATTACGATGCTTGCCATCCAATCCTCGTTTCCAATACAGGATACCGTCTATATCCACATAAGATCGGCCGCGGTCGGCTCTAACCACGTCCGTGTGTAGCAGATACCCGTCGGAAGACACAATCCACACTTTATCCCCTTTGCTTAAATAAGATATTCTTTTTCTTACAACAACCCTTTTCTTATTATCCAATACAAATTCCTCGTCAGTCATACTCTTCATCCTCCTCTTCTTCTGTTTCAAAATCAATTCCATAATACTGATCATAATGCTTGGTCAGTTCTTCTGGTTCTAAATCTTGTCCAAAATCCATGTTAAAAATATCGTAATTAGTAAAGCACTGTTCCTGCCGGCAGGAAATCTATGAATGCTGCTTTTATTTCTTCAATTAGGCCCAAGTGTAACCTTGGGCCATTGTATTTATTTTTTGTCATCTCCTTTTAGCTTCTTTAAAGTATCTGCAATCGGAAGCTGATCAATGACTCCCAATGCCGGAGCGACGGTCTTGACAACATTGTTAAGGAAATTACCGGTACTGTTCTGACCGCCGTCAAATACTGTGATATTTCCGAGGTTAATGTGCTCAAATGCCTTAACCTGTTCTCCGGCAATTTCTTTCCACTGATTAACCATCTTGTACTGGATGGCGATCTGAGGATTGGATTCTGCTGCTTCCACCATGGCCTTAAATCCGTCGGCTTCTGCCATTAACGACTTTTTCTTACCTTCGGCTTCTGCCTCCAGCTTCATCTGAGTAGCTTTTGCCTCCGCCTCAGCTTTTGCCAAATGTGCTGCTGCCTCAGCCTCAGCCCGGCGTTTGATCTTCTCGGCCTCGGCATCAGCTTGCAAGATAGCCTCTTCCTTCTGGGTTTCAGCCGGCACAATCTTTTCAGCCTTAAGCGCAGCCTGAACTTTCTTAGCCTTAGCTTCTTCCACTTCTTTGTCGGCAAGCTCTTTTGCTGTTTTTACAGCCGCTTCCGATTTAACTTTTTCTTCTCCGGCCTTCTTCTCTGATTGAGCTTTGATGATCTGTAGTTCTGATACTGATACAGCAACCTCCTTCTGGGCATTGTTGTATCCTATAGACGCATTTTTCTCAGCCTCAGCCTTCTTAATCTGAGCTTCAGAGTCTTGTATTGCTATAGTTGCTTCCTTGTCAGCTTCAGCCTTATTCTTTCCGACTTCTTCCATTCTTTCAGCCTCGGCTTTATTTACTTCAAGTTCTGCCTTAGATCTTACGATCGCCGATTCCTTGTCGGTTAAAGTTTTTGCGATAACCGCAGCCCTGTCTCTATCTGCTTGAGCTACACCGATCTGTTTCTCTTTGTCGGTTAAAGCTAAAGCTATTTCTTTTTCTTTCTTCGTTTCAGCTACTATTGTCTCCTTTTCTTTTTCAGTACAAGTAATTTGAATCTCTTGTTCTTTTTTGGTATTAGCCACAGCCGTTTCTTTTTCCTTCTGCTGTACAGCAATTTTAATAGCACCCAGCTTCTCCTGTTCTTCGATATTAGCCTGTGCCTCGTTCAGAGCCCTACTTTCAGCTTCCTTACCAAGGTTCATAATATAACCGGCTTCGTCTCTGATGTCACTGATGTTGATGTTCAGGAGGTAAAGACCTAACTTGTTAAGCTCGTTATCAATGTTCTTTCTCGCCTCATCCAAAAACTCATCCCTGTCAGAATTAAGTTTTTCGATTGTCATTTCAGCAATAATCAAACGCATCTGACCGTAAACGATGTCCGTAATAAGATTTTCAGTAGATTCGGTATCCATCCCCAAAAGTCTTTCTGCCGCATTTTGCATGATTTCGGGATTTGTACTGATAGCTACTGTAATGGTCGTAGGTACATCTACTCTAATATTCTGAGATGACAAAGCACCGGTAAGCTTGCAATCTATTTGCATAGGCTCCATTGACAAAACATCATAGCCTTGAATAATAGGCAAGACAAATGCCGCTCCACCATGATATAATTTCGCCGATTTCTTTTCCCCACCTGTCTTACCGTAAACGACCAAGACCTGATTAGGTTTACATCTACGATACCTTGATAAGACTCCGATGATTGTCAAAATAATCACTACAGCTAAGATAGCTGACACGTACATGATTGTTGTCATAACTTTTAAAATTTAATTGTTGATAAAAAAATTAGATACTTAATTCTCCTTCTTCATATTTTATATTCACCTTGTCACCGTTTTTGTAGGTTTTTCCAGACAAGCATCTTACTCTCATTTGCTCCTGTCTTCCATTTTTCGAAATATTTACCATATAATGATTCTTCCCTGATCTAAACACTATCTCCACTTCTCTTCCATTTAAATCTTCCGGACATTCGTACACCATTTCTTGCTTTAACTTAAGAAGTAACTTATATACGTAAAACAAAACGATAAAGAAAAGCGACCCTATCACAACCCCTACTAAATGGGAACCCGAAAAGTAGGTAGTCCAGCTATATCCAAGAATAAAATGTGTTATGCCCTTGAATGATATGATGTCCGACAAAGACATGCTTAAATCAGAAGCACTGTCAATGTCAATATCCGTATCCAGATCAGATCCTAATATCGATAACAAAAACTGTATAACAAAAGCAAATGACGCTATTAAAGCCATGCATAAAATTATGTCACTTTCCATACCCTTCTGTTATTATTTTGTAAACAAGATCAGTCATATCTTTGATGGTCTCCATATCATAATCAATAATAACAATATTTAATTTTTGTTCCACCATCATTTCCAGTTCAATTTGATCAAGAGAATCTAATCCAAGTTCTTTAAACGTCACATCTTCTTCATGAACTATATCCATTTCCGAATTAAGAAACTGAGTAATAATTATATCCTCTATAATCTTTCTGATTTCTACTTTTTCCATTGCTTTCTAATTTTGTTAAATAAATACGTTTTTATGTTTTTCAATCTCTCTTTGTCTGTTTCAGAACTTCCGGTAAACAAATAATCCGGATTGCCTTTAGCCGGCGGCGTAGGCAATTTAGATACGGCAAACAACCAATCCATTTCCTTATTCTTCTTAGACTCCAAATAAGGCTTGGTAGCGATCTTGAATTTTTCAGCTATTAAGTCGAAGAGCTTTGAGTTTTTAAGGTTCATATGGACTGAAAAAGCCTGAGAAGGCGGTTTCCATATGAAGTTACATAAGCTCATTGTATAATCTCCTGACTCTGCTATATAAGATTCCGTTACCTGAAGTATGACCTCTTTCTTGAATGAGGTGTTACCCATAAACCAACACAATCTGGATTCTGCTTCTTTTCTGCTGACACCTATGTCTTTTGAATATGATTCGTACATTCCTATCATAATCTTCAACGTTTCCAGAACCTCGTCTGTCATTTCCGGTGTCTCTATATAATTCACAAAAGACGTTCCCTTGTTGGTCAATCTCATCACGCCTGATTTTAATTTCTCAACCAGGCCAAGCTCTATATACCTCCCAGCATCTTCTTCCGGCATGGCTTCGATCATAACCGAATCCTTCTGTCTTATGGCAAGAAGATTGGCAAGATCATTAGGAGTCATGTCTGATGCTGCAAGTTGTCTGAAATTGATGTACATTCTTAATCAGCTTTAATAAAAATAACATTCTTGTTATCTTGTCTATCAGCATGTCCACATGGACCAATAATTATGTCTGTACATGAACAAGAATCGTAATCTTCGAATATACACCTATCGCATGTAACACCTTCCACACATTTTAATCTTACAAGTCCGGCAGTAAATACTTCTCCTACTTTAAATTCCTTCTTTTCCATATTCCCTCCTTGTTTTTAACTGTTGTACCCTTCTTTAATAATCGAATTTCTACCGGTAGATACCGACTGTCGAAGATCGTCATGTACAGAATCTACCGTAGAATACTTGTTTCTGGTTGTAAAAATCACTTCCAGCATCTCCTTGTAATCACCTAAAGCTACTTCGTATCTCGGATCTACTTTGGCTTTTCTTTCGGCCTCGGCATTACTTTTAGCCAGTTCTCGGTCGAGGAGGTCTTCTTTGATTCGGTCAGCAATCATATCAAGTTCTTTTTTAATAACTTCTCCTGCTGCCCGAAGTTGACCTTCTACGTCACCAAGCTGGTCTTGGACGGTTCCTATTTCTTTCTTTAAACGATCGTATTCGTTAATCATACCCATATCACCTGCATATCCGGAAAAGTCCTTGATTATTCTGGTTCCTTCTTTAAGGAGCTCAATGACTCGTCTTTTACGTTCTCTGCTTATTAAAGACGGAAGACGATAATTCATATCCGCCACCGCCTTATCATGTATGGAGTTGATTAAAAACATCTCTCTTTCATCTCCTGCAAACTCAGTAAGAACCAAAAGGAACTTACTTATCAGGTATTCGTTTTCTTCTACTGTCAGTCTCATGGTTCTTATTTTTTTTAATACAATGACTGTTCTTCTTTTGTCTCTTGTTCTTGTTCCTGATTGTCCGTAACGTCTTCCACAGTATAGAGCTTGGGCGGCGTCGGCGGCTGGTTGGGGTTCACGAACTTCGTCCCGCCCTCCCCGTACATCCATCCATGCCCCGGCAGAATCTCTGGGTGGATTGTATTAGTAAGCTCTTCCATACTAACTTGCCTTACCTTCAGTATATGATGAAACACCAGTCCGGCTGTCCTGAATGATGTTTTGTTTTCAGTTTTAAACCTATCAAGAGTCTGATACCAATCTTTCCCAAATATCATATACTTATCCAGCCCGTACCTACGAGGATTGTGCAAACCTATCATTAACGTACATAACTGACCCAGCGTATCAGATTGGTAAAAATCAGAAAGACGCGGAGGCTGCTCTTGTGGGCTTTTTATCCTTCCTTCTATCTCTCTGTTGAATTGTGATATGATGAGGAAAAATATGTTTTTATATACTAATTTAGCTTCGTTCATAACCGCCACCAAATCATCTATAGCCGACTTAGGATCTAACCCCATTCTTTTTATCAAAGCAATATGATCGACTTTAAATATTATAAGACGTTTGTCTTTGTGTTTGGTAGCTATATGATACACAGCCGCCTCAAACTCTTTTACCGTACACGGAGCATCGATGTATATTATATTATTCCTAATTTCACCTTGAAGGATTTCAAACATCCTCATCTCTTCTACTGTATTAGAATCTTGCCTTCTTAATATTTCAGGAGCTCGCTTTTTCATATCTTGGCTCATTCTACGAAGAAGAAGATCTTGAGGATTCATTTCGAACTCGCAATTAACAAGAAAATAATCTTCTGCTTGCGGGTTGATCATCGGATTCATCACATTTTCCAATATCTTTTGGGCCACATACGATTTACCTACAGATGGCCGGGCTCCTATGGCAATAGCATGCTGAGGGAAAATACCTCCAAGCAAAGCCTCATCAATATAATCGTATCCGGTTTTAGCGGGGATAAGCTCTCCCCGCCTGTATTTCAAGATATTCTCATACGCCTCTTCCATGACCTGTTTAGAGGTCTTGAATATCCTTCTTATATCTATCCTATTTGCTATCTCCTCGTGCATTTTTGTCACCTCTTGTATCCGATTTGGATCCCCTATTAGCTTTTACTGATTTATACCTAAGACCGTTCTTGGTATGAGAACAATCCTTGCCTTTTCTCCAGCCCTTACCCTTCTTCTTGTCCGTTTCGTAGTTTTTACGACCAAGCTCCCGGCGTTTGGCTTTCTGTTCCGGTCTGGCATTTATCTCCTTGTCTTTTTTAGCCTTTTTCTTCCTGGCTTCTGGATGAGTCCTGTAGTACTCTGTTGATCTGCCCATGTGCTTATATTTTTTTTGATTAATAATAGCACAAAGATAGGCAATTCGCGCCCTATTTCAACCTGCCGTAGCTCATATCAGGATCACACCAGACATACCCATCTTTCTCATCATGGAGATACTCAGGACATCCTCTACATGCGCTACTTCCTGACACTATTTGATTGTTCTTATTAGGGCACTTATCTCCAGGCTTATGCCATTCTATTCTCGAACCTGATCGTTCTTTGTTTACATGACAGAACTGAAAGACTTTTCCCATCGTCTTCTCGCCAAACATACCTATATGTGTGTACTCTTCCGGTATAGATAGAAATTCAGATAAATCTTTATACATCCTTTCCCGTTCCTCCGGCGTAGACCATAATCTGTCAAGTTCGGCATGGACTCTTATCTTAAGAGACCTCAGTGATGGCCCCGCAAGCCGGCCTTTAGCTTTTCCCTTATTCGGCCCTGATTCATGAACACCGACATAAGCGTTGCATGGTTTGCACATCATAACCATCCCTAAGCCTTTTCTGCTATATATTTTATCGGCATTTACCAGCTCAGTTTCTCTTCCGCAATAAGGACAAATTTCGCCTCTTAAAACCCGTTGTTGGCGCTCATTAAGTCCCATACCCTATTCTTTTGTTTTTCTTTAAACTTTTCATACAAACTGCTTTCAGTTTCCATTTCTGAGATCTCTACCTCTACGTCCTCTCTTTTGAAAATTACTTTCTTGGCTGTCGGATACGCACATTTAGAGATACGAATAGCATTACGAATAGCGTAAACAAAATACGTTTCTGGTGACGATTCGATCACCACTACCTCATTTAAAGTATTTTTATAATTTTCCATGTTGTTATCTACTTGCTTCAATTATATAACCCGGATGATCTTCACACGCCTCTTTGTATTTGATAAGAAACTTAAGAAATGAATCATAAGACCCCCATCCGTTTTCCGGCTCGTATCTCAAAAGACTTTTTCTCTTAGAGATCATAATACATATACCTTTTGTAAGTACATTCTTCATCTCATTGGTATATATTTCTTTATACAATTCTTCTGGTCTCCAAACATAATCGTACAGCGTTTCTTTATTTTCCGATACGAATATTCTTTGTGCCATCTTGTTCATGTTGTGGGTGATGTTTGCAACCCATTCACGATCCTCTTCTTTCTTCTTGTTCTTAATATAAACATCCAGGCTCATGATATTTTTCTTTTATCTTGTTACTAATTATCAAATCTGCCACATCATCTCCGTCTCCTACATTTTCAACATTTTGAAGATAGTCCGATACTTTTATCCTTGACTTCATCATCATCCCATCTATCTTTTTACTCCATGTCTCAAATGCTTGTCCTTTGTCCGGAAAAGCTACAGTCTTTCTATCTTTTAAAACATCTATCACTTCCGGCCTTAGATTCTGCAACCCACCGGTAGCTACAAATAACTCATCTGGTTTATTCACAGCGCATATAATAGCCGTCTTTTCTGATTCCACCAAATTAACCACCTTATCCGGATACTGGCTTAGAAGATGTTCTCCGAACAGGCATTGTCTAAACAAGAAGTCCCTTGCATGCAACGAATGATAAAACATAACATGAGGCCGCTCATTGTCACCGTCTTTTTCTTTCACTCTTTTTACATCAATCTCATTCCCCTGGCTGTCGGTCTTTATATAAAAGTCCATGATCTTGCCGGTTCTACATACAAAGTCCTTATCTATCTGCCAGAATATACAACATCCTTTCCATCCCCATAAGTCCATTGTTCCGACATGATATCTTCTAAATACGTCAGATACCCTTTCTTTTCCCCATAGAGACGATAAAAATCTAAATACAGTATTTCTATCATCTGGAACCACAGTCCTCTCAAACTCGCTAAAAGGTATGTAATTTACAACATCAGGGTTTACAGGAGGACGATAAGCTCTTATACACTTGTTTCCTGAAATCCAAAGATCTTTGTCACCTACATCCTTACCAGTAGGTCGTTTATCGTAACCGCAAGTCCGTTCATGATCGCATCTTCCGAACTCGTTTCCAACAACCTGACCTGTTGCCACATCAATATAAGGGGTGAGGCACCGGCTTTTCCCGCAGGCCGGGCAGGTTAGCTTCAGCCGGCTCCTGCCGGGTCTGCGGTCAAGTTGAAACCGGGGTACGTTTTCGTATTTTCTAAAATCAAGCATTTTTAACTCCTCTCATTGCCTCTATGACTCTATCTGCTATAGTTATAGACCATGACACCACATCTGGTACATATACTCCGCAATCTATTTCACCTTTTCTATTTTGTGCTTTAACAAACTCAATAGAATAAGCCTTAATAAGATCGAATCTACGTTGCTCCCAGTCTACATCTTTGTTTTCGTCATTTACAGGAAGGGTATCGAGATAAAAATTTAAACTCTCACTTATCACATTCCCATTATCACCATAGAACTGTATTCTGTCATGGTCGCTTCTTGTAGTTGAGCTACTGAAAGTGATTACGTCTATTATCTCTCCTGTTCTTCTAATTTTTCTTTTCATACTCTTCTTGTATTTCTGACCAATATAGGCATTATTATTTCGATGGTCTTGCCATATTTCTTATGAGATGCAAGTACACATATTGCATATTTATCTCCTATTTTCAAATCTTTCGATAATCTTAATCTTGAACCCCTTTTGATGTTAATAAAATAATCACCAAAAGGATTGATGCATATCGGTTTTACGATTTCTATATAATCTCCTTCAGGAATAACAATATCGTTCATATTATGAATCTTTTAGACATTTCCTCTGCAATATCATACACGACCGTATGATCCTCTTCATTGTACGGCTTATTGATATTCAGCACTCCTTTTCTCACTTTGAACTTCTTATCTTTTCTAAGGTGATTCAACATACCTTGTTGGAACACGCAGTCCGCCTTTTCAAGTGCTATACTGTCTTCTGTCCATTCTTTCAGCGTATATCCTTTGCTGCTCGTGCTTTTTGGAGAAAAGTTCATAATACGTGCATCAATCCCATACCATGCTTTAACCATTCTTCTTTCAGCTTCTAATTGAAATGCATATGATTCCCATATTCCCCCTGATTTAAAGTCGAGAATAACCACTTCTTCCTTCTCCACTTCTCTTACCTCCTTCTTCGGATCACCTTTTTTGAACTGTCCTGTAGCCCTTTGATACACGGCTCCAAAATAACCTTCTTCTTTGTACTTGAATGTCATTTTAACCATCGCATCTATCGGCGTAGCTACCAAATAGTCTTCTAATGACAATATTCTTTCAATCATCATCGGCTTAACCTTATACTCCGAACAAAATTTGGCAAACCTCATAATTCTGACAATCATATCATCAAGATCATCAATACTGTTAAAGAACCGATCAAGATTTTTCTTAGATATCTTCAGCTTACCTTCTTGCACTGTCTTAACTATAAAACTTCGATTTAAGACCATATCTCTACCTGTTAGGTACAATCCGTATAAGTAGTGCATGATCGTTCCCTTATCAGCTTCATACTGCGCCACCTCTTCCGGATTGCGACCAAGCATCTTTATCTCTTGCTTCCATTCCTGAAGTGCGGTCTTATCATCTACATACCCATCTTTGATTAAGGTTGTTACCGAGGCATATATCTTGGCCGTTCCATCATCCATCTTCCTTACATAAAAACGATTATCGTCTAATGTCAATCTTACGAATTTGGGAGTCTCAATCTTCTTCAACTCATCGCAGATATAAAACGGCTCTAACGTTTCTTGATTTTCTGTAAACGGATTCGAATCTTCTTCTCCAGGGTTAGGAGCGGCTTCCTCCGTCGGAGCTTCCGGTTCCTCCTTCTGGACCTGCTCTGGCTCAGGCGCCGGCTCTTCAACTACTGGAACCTGTCCGCCTCTTTCCGCTATGTCTCTGTTCTTTATTAAAGACATAACCTCCTTTTTCAATTGCTCTGGTGTTTGATTAGGATCTGATACCGACATCACAACATCGTTCATTCTAAACAACGTATTTTCTACTCCTTCCACCATAGGGACAAACCCTAAATCTGTCAATATTTTTATTTTCTGTTCTATCATCTCAATTTCCCAATTAATGCTTCTTTAATATAATACAATACAGTTTCAGCCTCATCCATATCTGCGGCTGCTCCCTCAAAATCAATTTCTCTCTCACTCTCTCCTCTTTTTACGTTGGCAATGAAAATAATTTCATCGTCAGCTTCTATTGTAACCTTATATTTTTTTTTCATATCCCATATTCTATTAAATATATTTAAAGCTATTCATCCGTTTTAATACATCCCCTCGGAGACCTTTCGGTCTCCTTGGTAGATGTAAATCCCGTTAGGGATAAGTCAGGATTTCTCCTGTAAGTACCCATCGCCAATGTTATTTTGAGGTTTTATATAATGGCAACACTGTTTCGTCAAATACACTACTCCTGTTTAATCACCATCCTTAGAGCAAGAAACTTGGGTAAACATTCCTTGGTAACTATTTATTCTCAAATAACGTAGTCTTTGTTTCAAGGCTTAGGCTAATAACCCGATCTCTTAAAGAGATGTATTAAACTTTTATAATAGAATTATATTAGTTTAATACTATTTGGGGTTATATCTGTCAATTATTTCAATAATCAACCTACCTCTTTCTTTAATCATTCCCCTGCTTTCCATATCCAGTACCTTCTTTACCGCATACTTCCATACAAAAGGAAATTCTGTTTCAAGTTTATCAAATTCCATCCGGTCAAGATACATGTCGAATACCGTATGCTCCGATTCATGTAGAAAAACTATATTATCTCTGCAAGTAGCAACCGACTTATATATCCTTTTCGGAAGTATGTGACATACGTTACATACTGTAGGAAAATGAATAGCCTTACCAGTCATAGACATTCGAATACTACTCAACTCCTCCAACATAAGACGAAAAAACCCGGATAAATCCGGGTTCTCTAACTTTTTCTTCTTGCTGCTATTTTTAATGGATGTAATTCTGTCTTTTTTCTTCGGAGTCAACTCTTTGCTCCTGCAAGCCTGGCATAAGCCATGACTTCTTATCATCACTTTTCGTCCGCATTTTTCGCAGACGTATAGCCTCTTTTCCTTGCTTTCCATTCGAATAATAATGATATTATTGAAAAGAATAATCCCGCTGAAGCCAGTAGATAAGGTACGTTCATTAATAATTTAGATACCTCGTCTGTCTTAATCACTATCAGAAGGAAAGCGCCTGCTGAAAGCAATGATATTATCGCCACAACAAGCGCTATGTTGGAAACTACATCAGCCTTACTCTTCACTCTTCTTCTCGCCTAATTTTTCAGCTCCCTTCTGAAGATCGTATTTGAATACGTCAATGATCTTCGTTTCAGCAATAGCTTCGCAATTCCAGTCGCCCAACGTACCCTGCATGCCTTTAGTCAACACAGCCTCAGCGTCTTTCGGATTGCCGGCCTGGACATACATATAGCATGGCGTTTTCTTTTCTTTACCTTTCTTTTCATCCAGTGTAATGTAATTCACCTTACACTTATACCAGTACTCAGCTTCTCCGTTGAAGAAGATTTCCGACACTTTAATAGGATTAATTTTTACAACCTCGAAAGAATTGTACAAATCCTTAAAGATCTCCAACGATCTTGATTCTGCCTCTGTGTAAGACAAGGCATCTACCAAATACTTTTCAGTTACTTTCTTTTTTTTGCCGTTCTCGATATTATCAATCTCGGCTTTTACCGTAATTTCAAACCAACGATTCATGTTATTAATATTTTAATTAGTTGTTTTCTTCTTCTCTAACTCAGTTTGAAGCCTGGCTGAGCACCACTGTAGTATGTCCATCATCATCATATTATTTTGCGATAGGATACCTTTTATAACCAAAGCCAGTTGACGAGGAGACATTCGCTGACTCATATCAAATCTTCTTTCCTCTTCATTTACTATCGTGGCCACAAAATATTTGCAACCTTCTAAATGTATCAGGGCTTCAGCCATAGCCTCTTTAATCTTTTCTTCTTCCTCTTTCATGTTTCTTACTTTTCGGACAAAGATATGTCTTTTGTTGCTTAATAAGAAACAAAATAATTTAATGTGAATTAATTTTCTTCCGGGTCAACAGCGATAGACATATTGTATCTTTTCCTGATAAAGACTTCTGTTTCTTCATTAAACGGGTAGGCTTCTTTCAAGAAAGCCATAGCCCGCTCCGCATCTTTATCTGCTATCTCAACATATCTCTCGAAAGTCATGCAAAGGTCGATGTTGTACGCACGCTCCCGTTTTATCTTGTTCACGTATTTCAACACTCGGCTTCTTATATTGTTGGCTTCCTCTACCGTCTTATTAAATGATTCTATTTTTGCTGATTCAGGATCATTGTTTTCTTTGTCAACTCTTTCAAATTCTTCATTGGTGTATCCTACGCAACCCTCTACTGCCGGCACGACGCCCTCTTCTATGACGTTTAACATCTCATAAGATCGGTTTAAATACTTTGAATCCACCTTAAAAGCCCTGGACCTGACCAGTAAATTCGCCACCTCTGTAGCGTCCTCTATCTTTCTAAATCCTACACCTATGTCTTTAATGACAAATATCGGAACCCCGCAATCCGGGTACACAACTTCCTTTTCCTTCTTTTTGTTCCAGTTCTTAGCTTCAATTGGAATACCCTTACCAGCAAGTTCTTTGTCTATATACAGACTTATCTCTTCGTCTGTCAATGCCACAATCTCATCTCTGCTTAAATCAAAAACTGTTTTCATTTTTTTTATTCATTAAATTAAACAACTTACTTCTTTGTTTAGGCTCCGTATATTCCACCCATATATCGGCCGCCACATTTCTAAGAAATTCCATAAAGTCTTGATGATCCCTGTATTCAACAGAATCAACTTTTCTCACAAAACTTAGAATTTCCTTTAACATCTTATTGTTTTCTTCGAGAAGTTCTCTGTCGGTCATAACCTTTCAAATTTTCTTCTTAGTTCATTAGACCATTGATGATCATAATCTGCCAATAATGATCCCATTTCCATTATTAAGGAATAAACTTCTTCTTTTCTTGCTAAAAAAGATTGTTTGTCTTTTTCTTTTAATGTTTTCATGACTGTAACTTAAAAATGAATAATTAATTGATTTATAAAAAATGTGTTAAAATGACATATAAATGCCTTGATCAATTGGACACAAATGTACAAGTTTTATTAAGATACCCTTCTGTCATCTCTATGAAATTCACACAATCTAATTTGCTTAACTTGTAAATCAATGCCGGATTGTGTACTATGGCTATAATTTGTGTTTGTGGTTTATGGAATGACAATACATTATAAATTTGCATTATGTTGTCAATGTCAAGATTCCTATCTGGCTCATCCATGAGAACCGTGTATTCAAAACTGCTTTCTGTTAATGTTATGCGGTTTCTTTCATAATACTTCAACAGGTTATCAATTCTTTTAATCCAAAACGCATTTGATTTTTTCTTGTATTCTACAAGATCTTGTATTGGAAATGTATAATCCTTTTGACCGAACATTAAATTGAAAAGTGATTCCAATGATAATACCACTTTCTCTCCATAAGATCTTCGAATATTATTCACATACAAATCTAAGTTGCTGATGTTTTTTAATACACTATCTCGATTCATCTCCGCCGATGGCAATAAACGGAATACTTTCCCTGCATAATCGGATGATATGTCAATCCCATCAAGAACCTTGTCATCATCATCATCAAATATAGGTGGAAAATCCAGTGCCTCGATCGGTATTTCAGAGCACATGGATTTCTCACATAACGCATACATTGATATGATGTTAAGCAAGGTTGATTTTCCACTACCGTTTTTACCTATAATTACGTTCACTCCTGGCTTGAAAATAAATTCTCTGCCATTTTCAAATGCTTCTATGTCAGAAGCATATTCAAAAGGAGTTTTTGTGTTGTCTTTTATTTTTACCGATGTTATCATTGTAATCCTTTTTAAAAATCAATTACCGCCCGAACCCTGCTACTGTTGTACTTGTCACTGTAGTACGCGCTACCAATGGAGAAGTCCACGTACCACGCGACGCTCGGGCTGCTCTCGGTACTGGATCTATACCACGTCGAGGAGAGGGGAGATGCCGAAACATAAGCGAATGCTTTGTTTAGTTCGTCCATATAATGGGCCATTAAATTTAATTGACCAAGAGATGGTATATACTCGCCATCTTTCAGCAAATTTTTCAACTTTGGATTTCTGGCCACAAGGCGTTCCGTATTGCCGCGTCCGTCAATGTCAAACAGCGCATCACATTTACGTTCGTAATATGTCTCACTTCCGGATTTTTCACGGCTATCATCGTCAAGCAATTGTACGCTATCATGCTCCGTCAGTGAGATAGCAAACGATACGTCTTTAGCCTTCTTTTTGTTTAAGTTCGTCATTTACCATACATCTGATCCAATTTTCTATCTGATTGTTTCCTCCGTATGTATTATGCATGCACCTTTTTTACAAGCTTTTCCAATAATGGTTCTATGTTTTTGATTATATCTTCTTTGGTAAGGTGAAGTTCATTTAGTATGCAGTTTCTTACCGCCTTGTATTCTTTACTTGTGCTCATAATATATCTACTTAATACTGTGAATTATATTTTTTTCTCTCTCCCACTATCTTCCCCTATAGGATTATTCCATCCGTATTTTACAGCCGTAGCTCTAAATAGAGGAAGTCTATAAAATCTATAATCATTCTCAAGATGAGCATATACTGTTGATTTCATTTCAGTTCTTTAATTAAAGCATCCGCATATATTACAGCTAATTCAGCCGCCTTATCACACGCTTCCAATATTAATTCACCGTGAGGTCCACGTCCTGATACGGATGTGATAGGAAGTATGGTTTTTGCTATCTCGTATCTACGTTGTTCCCAATCTACATGGGTGTTACACGGTTCTTGATTGACCTGTATATATCTTCCTTCAATATTAGAAGATCTTAATGTTTCCGCATTCTCTTCGCCGAATGCAACCAGAATAGACCCACATCCTGGACTTTCACCTATTGTTCCATCTTCTCTGTGGAATTTTATCCTTCCTTTCATGAACAATATACCTTTTGCTTTCGGGAATACAACATCCTGAAACATCTTATTGTCAAGACGATTAAAAAGAAGAGCTATTCCATTATTGTGCTCTACCATACGAGTAATAAAATGCTCTATAGTCGGTCTTGAATAAGGTGGGTTTAACCATACCCTTCCTTCCCATTTTTGTTTTAATCCATCTTGCTCTTTGTTATACATAACCCTGGCTGTCCTCCATAACGGACGCATAGGCGCACATGGATCTAAATCAAATTCCCCTAAAGCGTCTATAATTTCTTTAGGTGTGTACCATTCATCTGTACTGTTTTTAGATTTCTCAAATGATGTATTCATATATCTATGTTTTATAAGTTAATCCCATCCTCCAGTAGTGTACAAAGATACATCTTCCTCCTCTACGTTTATACCTTTAATAGCCTGTAGAAGTTTTTTCTTTGTCTCCCGGCACATATTGTAACCATATCCTTTATACCGATATGAGCGCTCCCATGTACTTACCGGAAAAGGGATATTCTCGTCAATAACCAGTCTCTTCATATGAAGATGTTCGAAGAATTTCTCATGATAGAGTAGTTTGTACTCGTATGCTACTATACTTGCAGATGAGAATGGAAAATAATCATCTTCTTTTTCTTCGTATTTAGGCTCCTTACCTGTTCTTTCTACAAATTCATGAAATCTTAAATCAATTTCATGTTTGACTTCTTCAACGTTAGATATTATTACCTCATTTTCACAATCCCCGCAAATAGCATGCGCGAAAGATCCATCAAAATAATCTATTATTTCTCTGGTATTCGGATTTACTATGGCTTCACAAGCAACCTTTGTTCCACCACATCTTGTACATATATATATCCCATAATTATCTTCTTTTAAAATGTTCAATAATTTCATCTACTGTAACCTTACGCCATGTGATGCAGCCCGCGTCTCCCCTGAACCGGAGCTCTTCGCACTTTACCCCACCTGTCTCCTGTGGCGTCCGTCACTATCAGCCGTTGACCTGAATCAGTATTATTTGTAATTCTTTGGTGTTCTTTCTGATAATACACCCTCATGATCCCCCCATCTCCTTATTTTTTCAGATTATGTTTTTTCATTATTTCTTCTATCAATTCGTCTGTTTCCATATAATAATCCCAACAGGAATCAACCTCTTCCCATTCTTCTCCCTCTTCATCCTCCCTGGATTTATCTTTGTATTTCTTGACAAATTTCACTTTCTTTTCAAGCACGTACCCCTTTACATCTCCCCATATCCACATACCTATGGATTTCACTTCATCATCAATCAATTTGTCAATTTGGGTTTTCCAATCGGAAGTATTATTACTAACCATTTTTGTGTACCTCTCCTTTGTACAGAAAGCTATACCTTTAACATAATCCCCTTGACTGTATCCTGTTGTGGACCATTCTTTGACAAATATATCCTTGCCTAAGTCTGAAAGAATCTGAATCAATTCTTCACATCCTAAGTCTTCTGTAAATTCATACGTATAATCATACGTGTAAAGATCTGATGGAGAAATGCTAAAAATTTCTTTATAATACCACATTTTATCATGGTTATCATATCTCAGTCGACAACCGTCAATCTTGCCTTTCTTAAAATAATTCAGCAAGTCTTTCCATTTAACATATTCACTAATAAGTTTATGTAGTGCATCTATAAGTGAGTGCCGACTATCTCCGTATTTACCAAACACTTCTCTCCAATCGCACACATCTTGCAGTCGAGGTAAATAGATACATTCCCATAAGAAACATGCTGCCATATCCCAACTTTCACAAGGACATATACTGTCGGTATCATAGTCTATTTTTATACGATAATTCCCTACTTCTTTTGTTGTAATAAGTCTGTCTTCCATGTTTTTTTATATTTTAAATAGTTTTTAACTTCTCATCAATAAATGCATCTATTACATCATAGTATGAACCATTAAAATCATAATTTTCATATTTTTCCGTAAACTCTTTAGCCCACTCTTGAATGATGTTAAATGACTCTTCTCTGCTACATTCTTTTAGTCCTGATAGATAATCCACAGCTTCCACCGATAACTCTTGTAGATTTCGTAAGTAATTCAAACCTATGCTATATGGTAGCTTACCTACTTCTATGCATACATAATGACCTTGTTTAAAGGCATCCTGCAAGTCTTCAAGATTCTCTATTAATGACTCAGACTCATCATCTACCCTCACCTTGTATAACTCAAAATCTTCATTTTCTGCCGACACCCATATCTTGTAGGCTTTTTCGTTGGACAATCTTTTCCAAACAAATCCGTCACTGAATACAATTAGGCTACCTGTTACTATCGTATTTTTCATAATCACTTTCTAATCTGTTACTCTGTAATAATAATCAAGCTCTTCTCCCTTAAAGTTGTTCATAGCGTACTCGTCAGCTTCTCGCCACAACCGGTCATACAATGCAGCCAGTTCATGATTGCTTTCATAATGTTGCCAGATTTTATGATTCAATACGAGCGTTAATTCCATGAAAAACTTATAATCATCTTTCCATTCACTGAATGCACGTTTGTAGGTATCTTTGACACCTGCTATACCATACTTGTCAGCTATGCTGAAATCTTCCCAAAAGGTAGTTATCAGGTCATAGCCGTTCTCCTGCATAAATTCTTGAAATGTCATAAGCTATTATTTTTTAATCAATCCAATTCGTTATCTGTCGAGATAAATTCCACGGCATAGTATTATTCTTTTGAAAATACTCCCACTCGATTTTATCCTCAAAGCCGGGACAATGATGCTTGACGTAAGCATAAAACTCATCACGCTTCTGTTTTGCAAAATCATCCTCTTCTTCATCCAGCATAACAATTTTGGGTTTGTTTGCCTTCCGACATTGTTCTGCGGTCTGATAGAATCGCCGGAAGTGTTCGGCATAATACTCGTTTCCGCTATAATCAACGAAGGTAACTTCACCTCCATAAATTTTGCAAATCCTTAAAAGTCCCCGTGTTGCTCTCTTTACCGGTCTTGAACCATCCCATAGCCAACCACAGAACTGTATGCCATCCCAGACAAGATGCGGTAGGTATCTTAAAGAGAAAGACTCTATATTCAACATCTCATATTGTATAGGATCAGCTTCTTTGGCTGCATCTTCAGCGGTTTTATATATGGGCATACTTGCCTTAAATTTTTCCTCTCCCAATTTGCTGCCAAACCAAAAGATATGTTCGGTATCCACGTTGTTTCCACAAATACCGGCATCTTTTATTCTCATGCCACGATATTCCGCTTCACACTTCTCTATCTCCCCGTTGTCAAGTACGATATCGAACTTTCTACCTCCGAAAGCTTCTCTTCGCTCATTTCTCTTTGCAAGGAAATCATAGAATATACCTCCTATCCTTCCAATAATGGTATCATCTCCGTACTTTGTGCTAATTTTATCAGGCATTTCGTCAAAGACAAGGAACTTCGATTCTCCTGACTCTACTAAATATAATAGCTTCATGATTTATCTCTTTAGATGTGAGTTATGCTGATTTGTATTGTTTTCGTCGTTCACTATCTGACTAATATGCGACCCTGGCCACAAACAGGCGGACCGACCTCATGGCAGGGCAAGCGCCGCCTTACCCTGGCTGTTCCGCCCATTCCCTGTACCCTACATTAAAACCAATAGGATCATACCTTTTGATCATAGTGCCATAATTCTCTCTACCGCAATACCTGTCCTTTCCTCCAATGATCCATGCCTCATCGTCTCTATCTGGAGATATTGAGTTAAGAAACTTCTCATAATCTTTTCTACTCTTTCCCATCTTTGTCTTGATTTAAACAATAGTTAATAAAATAAGCAACCTGTTCATTCTCCCCTGGATTATTATAATCATAAAAAGTCATATCAGTATAATCCAGCATAACTACACGAAAATCGTTTTTTGGGGCATACACTTCCGTTAAATACATAGGATTTTCATCAATTTCTATTACCACCGGAAACTGATCATCAAAGTCAAATACATCATTAGTTTCTTTAAATTCTTTAAACTCTTTAAATTTTAGCTTTATAATTCCATTGTTTTCTGCTAATGCTTCTTTGATGTACTTTAATCTTTTTGCATTCAGACTGGCCTCTGCTTCTTCTATTTCTTTATACAATTTATTTAGATCCATATTCCACTATATTCCACTATATTTATGTTATCGAATTTTTCTTTTATAATATCCAAGACTCCGTACTCGTTTGTTATCATAGCATGCATCCCCGGCTTCATTCTCCACAGATTAAAATACCTTGTCACATTCATAGTGGCATTAAATAATGATATTTCATATCTTGTGTTTCCATTTTTATCACGCCCTTTGTTTTTAATATAACATATGTCTGGCTTGTATTTGAAATAATTAAAAAGCCTATACCATCCCTTCCCGTTACATGTTTCACGATTCCATATTCCAGCAAGCTTCCTATATCCCCTTACTGGTATTTTCTCTATTTCTTTTGGTACGATCTTGACATACTCTCCTTCTCCGATTGGTATGGTCATATTACCTGCCTCTTCCGTGCAAAAGTATTCTATTTCAGATGCCATTCCTTTATACACATAGAACCGGTATAGGCTCCCGTCATGGTCTACCCGATCCATGTAATATAATATCACTTTGTCTACTTTTATCGTTTTCATTCCTTAATTCTACTTATCTTTAAATTGTTATTATTACAGTATTCCTTCAGCCAACTATCCGTTAGATAACAATTAACTCTATCGTATTTCTTTTTCGGGCCCTTGCTCCAGAATTTCCATTCGTTTGTGATATTATACCCATATTTATCAAACCAATAGATATAATACACTACGTTACCATATAAATCCACTCTTTTTCTTTCCTGTATGACTACCTCATAAGGTATCTCCTTGTCTCTTTTTCCCATCTTTGCCCTCCTTCCTTGAATAAAAAAAACGGCGCCTATCTTCGCAGACCAGTGCCGGTAACTAACTCGCATGGAAAACTACTTAACCTCAACTAATTCTACAAAGTTGTAGAATTTAGTGAAGCTACTAACAAATTCTCTTATATTTTTATATTCTTCTGGTCGTTTTCTGTTACCATCTTTTATATAATTCACCCACAGTCTATCCTCTATGTTCTTAATCGCAATCTCTATAGTAAATTCGTCGCTGACACACATTAAGCACGAAGACCCTGTTTTCTTATGCGGTTTATACACCCTTGAGAAAGACCACATTTTTGTCCTGTCGTATATATATCCGTTGTTGGGATAAACGAATCCTATCCGGCTGTCACCTTCTTTAGCGTAAAACACACCTGGCTCCTTCCCGCCCTTTCTATATACTACAAATCCTTTTTCTTTTAGGATATTAACCACTTTGTCTAATTTATTTTCTACGTTCATTTTCATGCAAAAATTTAAAAACAACCCTCATTATAGTTACGAAGTTCTCCACCTTAACCCACTCATGAGCTACTGCTCTAAGTACGGATGTTTCGTATGTCGGAATATCGTCTTCTTCAATCACCTTACAAGAAGCCAGAACTCCTTCAGTCGGCTTTAGTCCTCGGTCATGCAGCTCGCAGAGACCGTCCGGCTGGCGGAATGCGCACCACCCGTCTTTTTCTGTTGGCTGGATCATCGCTATTGGTTTTTCTTTCACTGCAAGATACCCGACCATCCACATTGTTTCTTTTAACCTGTCAGCGTATCCGGCATCTATGATAGCCTCTATGTCTTTTGGCGTACCAATACAAGGAACCTTACACATATTCTTGCATTTATCACATGTACAAGGTTGCTCCCATCTGTTATGATCTATGCCAACCAACTTCTTTATCCGTTCTACTCCCTCTTTCATACTTCTTTTGTTAGTTCATCATAATAAGCTTTCAGTTCCGGTGAAGCGTATTCCATAAATGCTTCAAACAAGTAGGGAACCTCTATTATCATATTCACATTACAACCTTCTGCCTGTGAAAGCAATTCAGGATCATTACTGTACAGACACGCAACATGAGCACCTATATTAAATACATGCAAATCTATCCTTACGTATTCTATACATGAAGACAATGCATTAAACAAATTCTTTACTTCATTCTTGTCAAAAAGTTCTACAAATTCTCTCAACCCCATCATTTTACTACCCTTTCTATGTGTTTAATTAATACTACCACCATTCCATTGCCGGTTTTTATCGCACATTCCGATCCTTTTATCCATTCTACACACCCTACATACTTTTCCGTAGCATGAAATCCGGGATTGTATTTTCCAGATGTACTGAACTCTACCGTATCCCCTACCTTCAAATCATCAAAAGCAATAGACCATGTGGTCCAAATTCTATCATGTCTCCCAGGCTGAATGGCTCCAATTACGCCCTTCTTACGACCGTTTTTTATCGCCCTTAGTATTATCTTTCTATCATCTTCGATAAGGCTGCAAAAGCGCCCGTAAAAGGTCAAATCAACCTGTTTTCCTCCTATTTCTTCTCTTATTTTTGTTATTCTGTTCATTTTCTGATTTTGTTTTATTTTTTTCTTTATTTTTTCTATCTTCTATAGAAGATGATAATAACATTATCTTTTCTATGTTACTTTTTGACTGTAAAAAAGAATCACATTTCATTACTACTACCACCTTCTTAAGTTCCCCATTATCGTATAGCGATACACGCATCATGTTTTGCGCCTCGTCCACTATCAGACCTGGAGTAGTCTTAGCCATTTTGCGTAGCTTATTATACTCCGGTCTTTCCATTTCCACTGTTTATTACTCTATAGTATTTATCCTTATCCCCTTCTTCCAACTTCTCCAAGTAGAAAATTCCATCATGCAAATGAGACAAACAAAACCTGTATCCGTATTTCTGCGTTCTTCTTACATGATCCCGCAATCTTATCTCTTCACTTTTGTCTTGTACTTTGATTTTAATACTGTCTCCTTCTTTGATTGTGTATAAAATAGTTTGAATCTCTTCTTTTTTCATCTTATAAAATATTTTAACGGCAGCACCTATACTCACGCACCAATACTGCCTTATGTTTAACAATTAAATACTTAACTCTTCAATGGTCAAGCCTTTTTCTTTTGCCCATTTTAGCATTGCGCATAATTCTGTTTCTGATTTATATTTCGGATCACGCCACGCCCATCCGAATTTATCCAGGGCATGATGATATAATTCGTCGGCCTTTGCTGTGTAAATGTCTTTGAATAAATGCTCCGAACCTTCCGGTATAAGCATCTCTGTTGTTGCAAAATCGGAATACGACAAACATCCGTAAGCATATTCTATTATTTCACTCCATGCTTCTCCGGCTTTAAATCCAAATTCTTTTACAAAAGCCAAAGTTAGATACATATTTATTGACACACTCCCATCGCTAAAGCGAATGGGATTCTTGGATACAAACGTATGGAACCCCTGCATTTCTGCAACCGGAATTACCCATACTCTCCAATTCGGAAATGCCCTTCCGAAGTATATTACGGGCTGCAAGAGCATCACGGTCGTTGACTGCACCGCACGCCGGGCACGCCCACGTGCGGTCGCGTAACGACAGTCCTTTATTAATGCAGCCGCATTCGCAAGTTTTGGAAGAAGGATACCATTTGTCAATCTTGTGTATCGTTACTCCATACTTTGAAGCAATATACGTAAGTTTGTTAATAAAAGAAGAATGACTGAGATCAGAAACTTTCTTTCCCCACAAACGTTTCATTCCTTCAATGTTTAGGTCTTCAATAAAAATATAATCATATTGTTTGCACAAATCATGAGCTAATCCCCATTGAAAATCTGATCGAAGATCGTTTATTTTACGATACGCTTGTTGTAGTTCAAACAGTCTCCTTCTTCTATTATTGGATCCTTTCTTTGCATTAGAAAACCGTTTGTTTAGTTTTCTAATCTTGTTTTGATATTGTTTGAAGAATAGTGGAGAATCAATTTTGTTCCCATCACTTTTAGTTAGATAAGTTTTCAGGCCAAAATCCAATCCGATAGATGCACCATCATGTGTCTTTCTATAGGAGTTTGAAGGATTATGATCTGTAACTATAATCAAACTAAAGCGGGAACAGGTTTCTCTAACTATTCTTATTTGTTTAACATTACCTTCGTAGACCTTACTGTATGAAAACTTAAAACGTTTCTTTCCTTTGTTAATTGTTAAACAATTACCATTCAGGGTAAAACCACCTTGTTTGAATACAAAAGAATTGAATTTCTCCGGTGATTTAAACTTAGGAGGTCGTTTAGCTAACTTCTTAAAGAAACGATTATAAGATTCATCAAGACGTTCAAGTATTTCTTGTACTGTTTGAGAATGAAGAAGATTTCTTTTAATTCTTTTGGTAAAATGTTTCTTCATTTTACCAACTGAGATATATTTCCCAAACAGTTTGTGATACCTACGTTGTAGAGCTAACGCATGATTCCATACGAAACAACATTCTCGAAGCATCTTGTCCAGATATTTCGTTTTCTTTGAATGATAGATGTTGTATTTGTATGAAATCATTTTTTTTATCTGTGATTTTGATTCAAAATTAATCAAACCAATTCATCCACCTTCTAAAGCATGGTGGTTTTGTTGGTTAAATAATCATAACTTTTTGTATTTACGTACATTTTTCTTGCCATAGAATCTACACATGGCACGAATCTGACTATAAAATACTTTTGTCCTCCTGGCCTCAAAGTATTTAAACATTTCTTCATTCTTTGTTTCCCACACGTAATCCGTTTGGGAACTCATGTGATTTTTGTCCTTGCGTGAATAATGGTAATATGATACCACAACACGTTTCGCACCATTCTTTACAGGTACGATATTCACATCTATGTTATTATCTGTCATCTTATTATTGTTTTATGTTATTTAATGGTAATACTGATCCCATTTATGTGTCAGATGATAATTAAACATTATATTTGCCCTGTCTTGCGACCTCGGAAGGGCATTTCCGAGTTGGAAAGTGCGGGTGATTCCAACGATTGTAAAACCGGGGGTTCCGTACGTTTGTATCCAAGAATCCCGTTTGCTTTAGCGATGGGAGTATGTCAAGCATTATATAAATACAAAGAGCGCACACCTTCACAGGCCGGCGCTCCTTTCAATAAAAATGAAAAAACTAACATTACATAAACATATTGTTTTCTGCTCTTTATTACAATACTTTTGTTCCGCAATTGTTATATCGTCCGTACTCTTTTTTCGTATCATTCAAGATTTCAAACACCATCTTCTTATGATCTTTGTTTGGTAACTTGTCTTTAACGGCCAATATCACGCTCGCTATAGACGTAAAGCCTGAATCTGTTATTGAACACAACAACAAACCTCTGTCGTCGTCTGTGCTTATCGCTGACGCCTTTATAATATCATTCTTATATATTCTCATAACTCTTTTATTTTATTGTTTGTGAGATACCCAGAATCGAACCAGGACCGGCACATACATACCGGCACGCCGCGTCATCCCCTCTATGATACAGAAATAGGCATGTCTATCCTCACGAACCGACATGCCAAAACCCAAACTTAATTTGATGAATAAAATAGATTAACAAAAAATACTATTCTAACTCTTTTATAATATCTTTCACAATATTCAGCCGCACCTCCTTCGTTTCTGGACTAAGACGACCAAACCACCCATAAAACGTTCTTGTTTCCTCTGGTTCTGTGGCCATACTTATCTTCTCTTCCAATTCCGGGAAATATAGCCTCACCAGTTTATTTGAACTCAACTCATAAAAATTATGTGTTGAGAAAAACATTAATACTACATTTCTCAATGCAACACATATGTATTCCCCATCCTCTAACCTATCAATTACCTCATATACCTTTTTCCATATGAATAATCGCTCTTCTTTTGTAAACATAACCTTCTTTATTTTTGTGGTATTATTTGACTGTACGCAGACTTTTCCATGTACACAACACTATGTTCCTGTCCAAGTATTTTCTTTGCTGCTTCTTTCTTTATCGCGCAATATCTCCCTGTACGATACGGATTCTTTTGATCTGATCCATCCTCGACTTCGATAATAAAACAACCTCCGTCATCTATTGTCTTTTTGCAATTGTCACATATTTCTCCCGTGCATATATGATGCGGCGCCTGCCCCTTGATGTTATTCCCTAATAAAGCAATCCCCATCTCTTCGCCACATATCATGCAAACTTCTATAGACGGATTCAATCCGTGTTCTGGATGTAATGTAATACCATCTTTCATTTTCTTTCCTCCTTTGTTTTTAATGTTGTGTGAGATCGCCGGAATCGAACCGACCTACCGCACCATGAATCCCATAAAGCATGTGCTCCGATCTTCGCAGACGGGAGCATTCTGTCTAAAGCATAAGAAAATTAATGAAGAAATTTTTCTCACTTACGCCATAACATCTAAAATAGCTATCAACACTATTTCTATGACAAACATAATAGAAAATATCTTAAATGCCTTTTTCATATCGCTATCTCCTCCTTTTTATTTTTTTTTAGTTCCACAACAAACTGTTCCGGCTCTGCTCCGACCTACGTTCCACCTACAACCGCAGGCCTTAGCCCAAGGCGCCGCCTACTCCCCCTCTATGGCAGCCTGTTCGTACCTACAACACCAGTCTCTATCTATACAACTATTGCTATGTGATAACAAACATCTATCCTTATAACAATCATAAAAAAAATACACCTATCACAACTGTAATCTTTAACTCCTACACAGCTAACTACCTTAGCATATACTATACCGTCACTACCTCCTATGCCTTTCACCCCGAAAATAGAACCTTCTCCCTCCTTACTCAAATCTAAGTCAGGTGCAAAATCATATACGTTCATGTTGTTTATGTTTTAATTGTTATACATCCCGATTACTACTAATCTATAGAATATAGTTCTCAACTCTCAACCTATTGAATTTTGTAGAATAAACTCACATTATGCTGTTTTAAAGCACTGTAAGTCTTAATTTTGTTGGAAAACCCTACATAATGCTGTTTTAAAACGCTGATCTGTTGAATTTTGTTGAAAGGAAGTTGAATTTTGTTGAAAGGAAGTTGAATTTTGTTGAAAGGAAGCTGAATTTTGTTGGAAGGAAGCTGAATTTTGTTGGAAAACCCTACATAATGCTGTTCTAAAACGCTGATCTGTTGAATTTTGTTGGAAGGAAGCTGAATTTTGTTGGAAGGAAGTTGAATTTTGTTGAAAGGAAGTGCCCTCCCTCTCCCCCTCTCCAACCCCGGCTAATCCTCCGGCTTTCCGCATAGAACCTGCGCTCTCACACCTCGCTACAGGCATACGGAGAGCGCTACAAGCTTATACTCTGGCATGAGGTATAGGGTGTTTAGAGATCATATCATTCCATAGAGAGAATAGAGGCCTTCAGCCCACGCCCTACCGTCTACTCCTCCTATCCAAATAGATATTCAAACCTATAATCAAAGCCAAAAACGAAAAGCAAAAGACCATTACAACATTATACTGATCTGCTCCATACTCCAACATAGAACGGATACCAACCGACAGAAAATACAAGTCAGCTACTAATAAAAACCACCACATAGAATAAAAAAAATACAATAAGTATGTCCGAAAATACGGGGATTATAAAACCTAACTAATTGATAATCAAGCATACCTAATTTTTAAGAAAAATACAATAAGCCTAATTTTCAATCCATAGAGACGAAAAAGGCGGCATCCGACGTCCTATTTTGGGTCAGAAAACCGCCTAAAGTTTCGTTTTAGACCAATTTTAACGACATGATATAGACAAAATACCGGCATTATATCCAAACTCTCATATTTTAGTTTCGTTTTAGACTAATATAGATCTCATCCGCCGTTCACTCTCAGAATATCTTACCCGTAAATAGAAAGAGTAGGATACAAAAATAGGGCTGCTCCGATATTCGGAACAACCCTACTCCTGTTTAAATACTGTTTATGTTTTCCTTCACGTATGTTCGTGATGTATAGACTTTGCGTTTGCATTTGTCCTTTCCCGTATCGGCATGATACGCTTCTTTAAGATCACGATACAACATAAATTCACGATACGCTCTTTTCCGCTTTTCTTTAGCTTCTTTCCTGGACAGACCGCGGACGTCTACCATATAAGATTTAAATTTCCTTTCCATGTTATTATATTGTTTATAATTTAGAGGTTGCTCCGGAATCGAACCGGACACGCATTCCTATCCTATAAAGATTTTATGCTACAACCAACAGCCCGTAATTAGTACGTAGTTCTTGTGTACGGGCCCGTACTATGTTGTTATTATATTTTCCGTCTGCTACACAACTTAGCCACACATAAAGGCGATTGTGTCCTTGCGTTTTGATATAAGATGCTCCTACATGATAGGTTACATGCTCATACCCTGTAATTTAATCTACAGCCTTGTCCTATTTTACGTGTAGGCAAGTAAGACACGTTTCGATCTGGATATAAACCTCGTACAACGGCATGTTTTCCAAACTGTAATCACATACCTAACATAAACCATACCTATTCGGATAGTCCATGCAGTAATACCGGACCTTTAATTGCCAACGGCAAGGGCAACGGTATATTTATCCCCAATATGTAAAATAATTCTCTGTTTTGCCAGCTTCAGTCTAAAGCATACGCGGGACGTGCACCCACTGACAACGGCGTACAAGCGCGTTTAAAGGTACGCGCCCAACCTTGTTTTTTCACTGTTGATTGCTTTCGTGTGCTAAATACTCAGATACACACTTTGCAACGGTACGAAGCGAATAAGATTTGATCTTAACGGCCACATAAGTAGATTTATACTCGTCCGTCTCTTTAACGATCCATTTTGCACTACTTTTCGTTTCCAACGTTTCCGCGGTCGCAAATCCGAAAGGCTTGTACTCTTCGTCATAAACTACATTATCAGCGCACCAATCAGCCGTTTTCGCCTCAATTCCTTTTTCTTTGTCTACTTTGCTATCCTTATATACTTTAGAGTATAGGGAAAACTTAATAAAGGTGTCGCCGACTTTAGGTAACATTTGGCTACATACAGCAACTAAACGTTTTTTGTCTTTGGCGAGTGCTGCCACCTTCACCGCGTATTCTGCCGGTATTTCCAACGCTTTACATACCGCCTTGAGGTCTGCACCATTTGCAAATAAAGCATTGTATAACTTTACTGCACCTACTAAATTCGAGGCATTCTCTTTGATAACTGCGTTTTGCAGCTTGTTAACGTTCTTCTTCGTAATCATAACTCAATATATTTTAATTGTTAAACAAATGATATTCAATTTAATAACCCACAACGCAGGCGATTAACAGATACAGATATAGTCAGCCCAACGGGTACACTATATAGGTTCATCATGTCAACTATGTGCTATCGCTTTAACACATTGCAAATATACTACATTTATCAATACTACAAATATATATGCTATATTTTTTTTGTTAACTTGTATTAATTTCGATTCTATTATCTGATTATCAGCAAGTTATAAAACACACAAGGGCGGTATTATACGCGTACATTAATATGTAGGATATATGTTTATTTAAGTGGCTTATAATCAATAGATTATAATAATACATTGATTATCAATAATTTAAATAAACCGTTGATAATCAGCGGGTTTGTATGTTTTAGGTAAAAACGCGTTTCCGGTTTTCCAGCGAGGGGGGTGCGGGGGAGAAAACGCGTTTCGGGGGCGGGAGGTTCGTGATAGGTACCCCCTCTCTCCCATCACATAAACCATTACCCCCTCTCTCCCATCACATAAACCATTTC